>UOFB01000221.1_pt1 | contig 20076 bp, 13 predicted proteins | sample 1988871 | NCBI WGS metagenome assembly UOFB01 (sample SAMEA4712195, study PRJEB27164) | hydrothermal vent metagenome | biome: marine basaltic hydrothermal vent biome; feature: marine hydrothermal vent; material: mineral | place: Pacific Ocean | collected 2011-06-14/2011-07-23 | depth 1719 m | reverse complement strand
AAAAATTAATCTAAAATCTTAGCCACAACACCTGCACCCACTGTACGACCACCTTCTCGAATCGCAAAACGCAACCCTTCATCCATCGCGATCGGGTTGATTAACTCAACTTTCATCTGTACATTGTCACCTGGCATAACCATCTCGGTACCTTCGGGTAAGGTACAAGCGCCTGTCACATCCGTAGTACGGAAGTAAAACTGTGGACGGTAACCCTGGAAGAATGGTGTATGACGACCTCCTTCATCTTTTGACAAAACATAGACTTCTGCTTCAAACGTCGTATGCGGCTTAATGGTTCCCTTGTGTGCAAGTACTTGACCACGCTCGATCTCTTCTCGCTTGGTTCCACGCAACAGAATACCAACGTTATCCCCTGCTTCACCTTGATCAAGCAATTTACGGAACATTTCAACACCCGTAACGGTTGTTATTGTTGTTGGACGAATTCCAACGATTTCGATCTCTTCTCCAACTTTCACAACGCCTGTCTCAACTCGACCAGTTGCTACGGTTCCTCGCCCCTGAATTGAAAAAATATCTTCTACTGGCATCAGGAAGTCTTTTTCGGTTTCTCGAACCGGATCGGGAATATAGGTATCCAGTGCGTCAACCAGACGACCAATTGATGGGACGCCTACTTCTGACTCATCACCTTCAATGGCTTTTAAGGCGGAACCAATGATAACGGGGGTATCGTCACCAGGGAACTCGTACATATCGAGAAGTTCACGCACTTCCATTTCAACCAGTTCCAGCAGCTCTTCATCATCTACCATGTCGGCTTTGTTTAAGAAGACAACAATGTATGGGACGCCTACTTGACGAGACAGTAAAATGTGCTCACGTGTTTGAGGCATTGGGCCATCAGCGGCTGAACAAACTAGGATTGCGCCGTCCATTTGTGCCGCACCGGTAATCATGTTTTTAACATAATCGGCGTGACCTGGGCAATCCACGTGCGCGTAGTGACGCACTTCTGATTCGTATTCTACATGTGATGTGGAGATCGTGATCCCACGATCTCTTTCTTCTGGGGCATTATCAATAGAGGCGAAATCCTTGATGTCTCCACCAAACTTTTTACCTTGTACAATCGTTAACGCGGCTGTAAGCGTTGTCTTACCGTGATCAACGTGACCAATTGTTCCAACATTCACGTGCAACTTGCCGCGTTCAAACTTTTCTTTTGCCATTTTAAATACCTACTACAAATTAAATCGAACCTCTCAAAACTGAAGAGGCCTTATTAAATAAACAATTAGGAGCCTTTTTTAGCACTCGTAATAATTTCATCCTGAACATTCTTAGGCGCATGATTATATCGACCAAAAACCATACTATAGTTCGCACGTCCCTGGGTCAAAGAGCGCATTGAGTTCGAATAGCCAAACATTTCAGACAAAGGAACCTCTGCTTTTATTGACTTACCCGTAGGAATATCATCCATGCTCGAAACAATTCCACGTCGACGATTAAGATCCCCAATAATATCCCCCATATACTCTTCTGGCGTTGTTACTTCCACATCCATAATGGGTTCAAGAATGACCGCATTTGCCTCTGCAACACCATTCTTAACTCCCATTCCAGCCGCAACCGAGAAAGCCATTTCATTGGAGTCAACATCATGATAAGAGCCGTCAATCAACTCAACACTTACATCCACCATAGGAAAACCTGCTAACACACCATTTTCAAGCTGAGCCTTAGCACCTTTTTCAACCGCACCGATATACTCTCTAGGAACAGAACCACCAACAACACTGTTAATAAACTCAAACCCTTCGCCTGGCTCACGCGGCTTCATTTTGAAAACAACATGACCATACTGCCCACGACCACCTGATTGACGAACAAACTTACCATCCACCTCTACAGCCGTTGTAATCGTTTCACGATAAGAGACCTGAGGTGCGCCAACATTAGCCTCAACACCAAACTCTCTCTTCATTCGATCAACAATGATGTCCAAATGAAGCTCCCCCATACCAGAAATAATGGTTTGGCCAGTCTCTTCATCCGAGTGAACTCGGAAAGAAGGATCCTCTGCTGCCAATTTCTGAAGGGCAATCCCCATTTTTTCTTGATCAGGCTTTGTCTTTGGCTCAATTGCAATCGAGATCACTGGCTCTGGAAATTCCATTCGCTCTAAAACAATTTTATGCTCTAGATCACATAAGGTATCACCCGTCGTCGTATCCTTAAGACCTACTGCACAAGCAATATCTCCTGCTCTTACCTCTTTAATTTCTTCACGAGAATTAGAGTGCATTTGCAATAAACGGCCAATACGCTCTTTTTTCATCTTAACCGAGTTAAATACGGGACTACCCGAAGTCAAAACACCAGAATACACACGGAAGAACGTTAAGGTTCCAACATAAGGATCCGTCATAATTTTAAATGCCAATGAAGCAAACGGAGCATCATCTGTAGATTCACGCATTCCCTGAGAACCATCTTCAAGCTCTCCCGTAATTGCAGGAACATCAACAGGAGCTGGCATATAATCAATGACCGCATCAAGAAGCGTTTGAACCCCCTTATTCTTAAAAGCAGAACCACAAAACATAGGCACTATCTCAACCGCAATACAACGAAGACGAATACCAGATTTGATCTCTTCCTCCGTCAAATCGCCCTCTTCAAGGTACTTATCCATCAACTCCTCTGTTGCTTCTGCAGCAGATTCCACCATTTTTTCACGCCATTCATTCGCAAGATTAACCATGTCACTAGGAATATCTTCATAACGATACTCCATACCCATATTTCCTTCTTCCCAATAAATCGCCTTCATTTTCACAAGATCCACGACCCCAGAAAAAGTCTCTTCCGCACCAATTGGAAGCTGCATAGGAACTGGAGACGCGCCTAAACGATCAATCACCATTTGATTGACATTTAAAAAATTGGCTCCAGCACGATCCATCTTATTTACAAACCCCATCCGTGGCACACCATATTTATCAGCTTGGCGCCAAACCGTTTCAGACTGAGGCTCAACACCACTTACAGAACAAAAACAAGTGACAGCACCATCCAATACACGTAAAGAACGCTCTACCTCAATTGTAAAATCAACATGCCCAGGAGTATCAATAATATTAACACGATGCTCTGGATACTGCTTAGCCATTCCGCTCCAGTGACAAGTGGTCGCTGCAGAAGTAATGGTAATTCCACGCTCTTGCTCTTGCTCCATCCAGTCCATCGTTGCACCACCATCATGAACCTCCCCAATCTTATGAGAAACTCCTGTGTAGTACAAAATACGCTCAGTTGTTGTTGTTTTACCCGCATCAATGTGCGCCATAATACCGATATTACGATATCTATCTAAAGGGGTTTTACGTGCCACTTTAATAACCTTTTATTAAATACAAAAAATAAAGGCCCTAAATAGGGCCCTAATCAGATTACCAACGAAAATGAGAGAAGGCCTTATTCGCCTCCGCCATTCGATGTGTATCTTCTTTTTTCTTAACTGCTGAGCCTCGACCTTCAAGCGCATCACCCAACTCGCCAGCCAAACGTAGCATCATACCTTTCTCACTACGCTTACGCGATGCCTCAACCATCCAACGCATCGCTAAAGCTGTTTTTCGCTCAGGCCTAACTTCAACAGGAACCTGATACGTTGCCCCACCAACGCGTCGAGACTTAACCTCAACCATTGGACCAACATTATCAAGCGCTTCTTTAAGCAAAGAAGCATGATCACCACCATTTTTTCGCTCAACCACAATATCTAATGCATCATAAACGATTTTTTCAGCGATGGCTTTTTTACCACTTTTCATTATCATGTTAACAAATTTTGTTAACGTTAAATCACCAAACTTTGGATCAGGTAACACCTGTCTCTTTGGTATCTCTCTTCTTCTTGCCATTCTCAACTCTTCCGGTATAAATTTAACACTTAAAAACTGCAAAACGTATGTTAAGTAACTATAAACTAGCCCTTAGGACGCTTTGCACCGTACTTAGAACGACCTTGTCTACGCTCAGAAACGCCAGCACAATCAAGCGCTCCACGAATTGTATGATAACGCACACCAGGTAAATCTTTAACACGACCACCACGGATTAGTATCACCGAGTGCTCTTGAAGGTTATGACCTTCACCACCAATATATGAGGCTACTTCATAACCGTTTGTCAATCGTACACGCGCAACTTTACGCAGAGCAGAGTTAGGCTTCTTAGGGGTTGTTGTATAAACACGCGTACAAACACCACGACGCTGAGGACAAGCCTCCAACGCCGCAACATTTGAAATCTTACGTTTATCTTTACGCGGCTTACGCACCAACTGGTTAATAGTCGCCATTCTTTTTCTCCAAATATGAGATTTAACTCTAAACTTAATACGAACTATGCACCTTCTTTACTTTATTTAAAAATAAATAAAATAAGTGCATAAATAAGGATAGAGAATTTTAAAGACCTAAACACAATAAGTCAAGCATTAACAACTTGAATTTATTTGATTTACGCTTCCTGAGTTTCTATCTCTTCATCCGCAGAAATAACCTCTTCAACTGAATCAGCATCAGTCACTTCCTCGGTATTCATAAATATTTTTAATTCGTCAGCGGCTTTATCTGCTGCTATTTTTCGTGCCTGGTGATATGCAAACCCCGTTCCTGCTGGGATCAATCGACCCACAATTACATTCTCTTTTAGTCCAACCAATGTATCACGTTTCCCACTCACAGCAGCTTCTGTTAGCACACGAGTTGTCTCTTGGAATGATGCCGCTGAAATAAAGGATTCTGTTGCAAGTGAAGCCTTGGTAATTCCCAACAACACTCGCTGATAACTCGCCTCAACCGCACCTTTTTCACGCATTTCTTCATTTAAAGAAACCACCTTTGAATACTCAGCCTGCTCCCCTTTAATTAAACCAGTGTCTCCTACCGACTTAATTTCTACCTTACGCAACATCTGACGAACAATTGTCTCAATGTGCTTATCATTAATTTTCACACCTTGTAAACGATAAACATCCTGAACTTCATCCACAATATATTCTGCCAGTTTTTCAATCCCTAATAAGCGCAAAATATCATGTGGATTAGGATTTCCATCAACAACAACATCTCCTTTTTCAACTCGTTCACCCTCGAAAACACTCATAGTACGCCACTTAGGAATAAGTGCCTCATACTGTTCACCGCTGTCTTGTGTGATCACAAGCCTCTGCTTACCTTTGGTTTCCTTACCAAAACCAACCACACCAGAAACCTCTGCCATAATAGACGGTTCTTTAGGCTGGCGAGCTTCAAATAGATCAGCAACCCGAGGAAGTCCCCCTGTAATATCCTTATTTTTAGAAGATGCTTGTGGAATTTTTGCCAATACTTGCCCTGCACCAACATCACTACTTTCCTGAACAACAACAACACTGTTTTCGGGCAAATAATAGATTGCGGGAGTCTGAGTACCAGGAAAACTTATTGCCACTCCTTTCTTGTCAACCAACGCAATATAAGGCCGCACCTCTTTTGCTGACGAAGCGCGTTCTTTTGCATCTTTAACTACATGTGTCGTTAAACCTGTTAACTCATCAACATGCTCTTCAACCGCACCTTCAAAACCACCAAACTGCACCTTACCTCTGGCTTCGGTAATAACAGGGTGAGTATGAGGATCCCACTGGCAAAGCATGTCACCAGAAGAAATTTTACCCCCCTCCTTAACGGATAGAACACTACCATATTGAATTTTATAACGCTCTTGCTCTCGCCCTGCTTCATCAATAACAGAAACCACTCCAGAACGTGATGTTACAACAATCTGTCCATCAGGATTTATAATCGTCTTCACATTATCCCATTTAACCGAACCCGAATGCTTCACTTCAATTTGGCTTTGGGCTGCTGAACCTGAAGCCGTTCCTCCAATATGGAAAGTACGCATCGTGAGCTGAGTACCTGGCTCACCAATAGATTGAGCAGCCATAACACCAACAGCCTCTCCCATATTCACAAGGTGACCTCGTGCCAAATCACGCCCATAACACTGCTTACAAATGCCAAATTTGGTTTTACAAGTCATCGGAGAACGAACATCAACATGGTCAACACCATTAACATCAATTAAGTCTGCAACTTTTTCATCGATCAAGGTTCCCTCTGGAATCAAGAGCTTACCCTCATGCGTCACAACATCGCTGTTAACAAAACGTCCCAGCACTCGATCTCTCAATGTCTCAACAACATCTCCACCATCAACATGCGCTGTCATCTTAATGCCTGATTCAGTATTACAATCGGCCTCTGTGACCACAACATCTTGAGCAACATCCACTAAACGCCGAGTAAGATATCCAGAGTTTGCGGTCTTAAGCGCTGTATCAGCCAATCCTTTACGAGCACCATGAGTTGAAATAAAATACTGAAGGACATTCAGCCCCTCCCTGAAGTTAGCCGTAATAGGCGTTTCAATAATAGAACCATCAGGTTTAGCCATCAAACCACGCATACCACCTAACTGTCGCATCTGCGCAACCGAACCACGTGCTCCAGAGTCTGCCATCATATAAATGGAGTTAAACGAGGTTTGCTGCACCTCTTTTCCTTCCGCATCCACAACCGTTTCAAACTGCAGTGCATCCATCATCGCCTTGGTTACCAGCTCGTTGGTATGAGACCAAATATCAACAACTTTGTTATAACGCTCACCTTCTGTTACAAGCCCTTGTGAAAACTGATTTTGAATCTCTTCAACTTGGCGCTCTGCACGCTTAATAATTTCTGCTTTCTCATCAGGAATCAACATATCATCTGAACAAAAAGACAATCCTCCCACTGTAGACCATTTAAAACCAGAATACATCAGTTGATCTGCAAAAATCACAGTCTCCTTGGGCCCTAAAATACGATAACAAGTATTTAGAACGGTACTAATACTTTTTTTCGTTAAATTTTTATTGATTAAATCAAAACTCAAGCCTTTTGGTAAAATTTTAGAAATCAATGCTCGACCTGCTGTTGTATCAATAATACGCGTTAATACACTCTCAACACCAGATTCGTCAATAACCACTTCAACATGCTTTAGCTTAATACGCGTATGCACATGAACAACACCAGCTTCTACGGCTCTTTGAACCTCTTGCCAATTAGAAAAAGCTTTCCCCTCTCCTACAGCATTAATTTGCTCACGAGTCACGTAATACAGGCCTAAAACAACATCTTGAGAAGGCACAATAATCGGCTCTCCATTTGCAGGAGACAATAAATTATTTGTAGACATCATTAAAGTACGAGCTTCTAATTGAGCCTCTAAAGACAGTGGAACATGTACAGCCATCTGATCTCCATCAAAATCAGCGTTAAATGCTGAACAAACCAATGGATGTAAATTAATCGCCTTACCTTCAATCAAAACCGGTTCAAATGCCTGAATACCCAATCGATGCAATGTCGGCGCACGGTTAAGTAAAATAGGGTGCTCACGTATCACCTCATCCAACACATCCCAAACCTCAGGAAGCCCTTGTTCAACCATCTTTTTGGCCGCTTTAATCGTCGGCACAGAACCACGTTTTTGTAATTTGCTAAAGATAAATGGCTTAAATAGCTCCAATGCCATCTTCTTAGGTAAGCCACACTGGTGCAAACGCAATGTCGGCCCAACAACAATTACAGAACGACCAGAGTAATCTACTCGTTTACCCAGTAAGTTTTGACGGAAACGCCCTTGCTTTCCTTTAATCATATCAGCCAACGATTTAAGCTGACGCTTATTAGTTCCTGTTACAGCACGTCCACGACGACCATTATCAAGCAAAGAATCAACCGATTCTTGAAGCATACGCTTCTCATTACGCACAATAATGTCTGGTGCCATTAAATCCAATAAACGCTTTAAACGATTATTACGATTAATAACCCGACGATAAAGGTCATTTAAATCTGAAGTAGCAAAACGACCTCCATCCAATGGAACGAGAGGACGTAATTCAGGAGGCAGTACAGGAAGCACATCCAAAACCATCCATTCAGGCTTATTTCCAGAACCAATAAACGCTTCAATCAATTTCAAGCGTTTGGTTATTTTTTTCTGCTTTGTTTCAGAGTTGGTGCTTTCAATCTCTTGATGTAACATCTCTGCTTCAGCGACAAGATCAATGGATTGCAACATTTTTTTAATTGCCTCTGCGCCCATCAAGGCTTCAAACTCGTCTCCATGCTCATCTAACGCATCCAAATACTCTTCTTCTGTCAACAGCTGCCACGGCTCCAAAGGGGTTAATCCAGGGTCAACCACCATGAAAGCCTCAAAATACAAAACTGATTCAATAGACTTAAGTGTTTTATCGAGCATTAAACCAATACGTGAAGGCAACGATTTAAGAAACCAGATGTGTGCGACTGAAGTAGCCAAATCAATATGCCCCATTCGCTCACGACGCACTTTAGATTGAGTTACCTCAACACCACATTTCTCACAAATCACACCACGATGTTTTAAGCGCTTATACTTGCCGCATAAACATTCAAAGTCTCGAATTGGTCCAAAAATTTTGGCACAAAATAAACCATCTCGCTCTGGTTTAAACGTTCGGTAATTAATCGTTTCAGGCTTTTTCACTTCGCCATAAGACCATGAACGAATTTTCTCTGGAGAAACAAGCGACACTTTAATTGCATCAAAATCACTACTCACATTTTGTTTTTTTAGAAAACCAAGTAAATCTTTCATTAATTTTGCTCCAACTCTATATCAATACCCAGTGCACGAATTTCTTTGCGCAATACACTAAAAGACTCTGGCATTCCTGGCTCCATATACTCATTTCCATCCACAATATTTTTGTACATTCTTGTACGACCATTTAAGTCATCCGACTTAACTGTTAACATTTCCTGAAGTGTAAATGCAGCACCGTAAGCCTCCAATGCCCACACCTCCATCTCTCCAAAACGTTGCCCACCAAATTGAGCTTTACCACCTAATGGTTGCTGCGTAACAAGACTATATGGCCCAGTCGAACGCGCATGCATTTTATCATCAACTAAATGATTCAGTTTCAGATAATACATATAGCCGACCGTTACTGGACGATCAAAGGCCTCACCCGTCAGACCATCAAACAACTTCATTTGGCCAGATTCTGGTAAATCAGCTAATCTCAACATGGCTTTAATCTGATCTTCAGAAACGCCATCAAACACAGGAGACGCAACAGGAACACCCTTTTTAAGATTATTTGCCAACTCTAAAATTTCTTTATCATTAAATTGATCAAAATCTATCGATTGCCCCTGCGTTTCATTATAAATCTTATCCAAGAAGTCCCTCAGCTCAACGACCCCTACTTGCTCCTGAATCATTGCATTAATTTTAGTACCTAACCCTTCAGCAGCCAGCCCTAAATGCACTTCAAGAATCTGCCCGACATTCATACGAGATGGTACACCTAATGGATTAAGACAAATATCAACTGGACGCCCTGTTTCATCGTAAGGCATATCCTCTACTGGACAAACTCTAGAAATAACCCCTTTATTACCATGACGACCAGCCATTTTATCTCCAGGCTGAATACGACGTTTAATCGCAACATAAACCTTAACCATCTTAGAGACACCAGCGGCCAAGTCATCTCCTTGAGTTAATTTTTTACGCTTCTCTTCGAAGGCTTCATTAAATACAGTACGCTGAGATTTTAATTGAGTCTCAAGAAATTCTAATTGACGAGAAACGTCAGAATCATCAACATTCAATGAGAACCATTTAGTACGTTCAATACCAGCCAAATAAGCTTCCGTAACCTCTGTCCCATTTACTAACTTATGACCTGCCAATAATGCCTGAATACGAATTAACATATCATTTTCAAGAATCGTATACTGCTCATCAATGTCTTTACGAATACAAGACAACTCTTCTTCATGAATTGCTGTTGCACGCGAATCTTTTTCAACCCCTTCTCGCGTAAAGACTTGCACATCAATAACAGTTCCCTCAATCCCTTTCGTAACACGTAAAGAAGTGTCTTTAACATCCGAAGCCTTTTCACCAAAAATAGCACGCAATAACTTTTCTTCTGGTGTTAACTGCGTTTCACCTTTCGGCGTCACCTTACCAACCAGAATATCACCCTGCTTAACCTCAGCACCAACATAAACAATTCCACACTCATCCAGAGAAGCAAGTGCAGACTCCCCTACATTTGGGATATCCGCTGTTATTTCCTCTGGCCCGAGCTTTGTATCACGCGCTAAACAGGTCAGTTCCTCAATATGAATGGTTGTATAACGATCCTCCTGAACAACACGCTCAGAAACCAAAATAGAATCTTCAAAGTTATAACCATTCCATGGCATAAATGCGATACGCATATTTTGGCCAAGAGCCAATTCACCGAGATCAGTTGATGGCCCGTCTGCCAAGACATCACCACGAACAATTTGATCCCCCTTCTTCACAATTGGTTTTTGGTTAATACACGTGTTCTGGTTAGAACGCTGGTACTTAATTAAATTATAAATATCAACACCCGATTCACCGTCTTTAATCTCACCCTCTGTTACACGAACAACAATACGTGCGGCATCAGAAGAAAGCACTGTTCCACCACGCTCTGCAACAACTGTCACACCAGAATCAATTGCAACAATTTTTTCAATCCCTGTCCCAACCAATGGTTTATCAGCTCGTAATGTCGGGATAGCTTGACGCTGCATGTTTGCGCCCATAAGTGCACGGTTAGCATCATCATGCTCAAGAAATGGAATCAATGAGGCCGCAACAGAAACAATTTGTTTCGGCGATACATCCATTAAATTAACATCCATTGGTGACACCAACGTAGATTCATTTTGATGACGTGCCGAAATAAAATTATCTATAAATCGCCCATCAGAATCTAAAGTAGAACTGGCTTGCGCAATCACATACTGCATCTCATCAATAGCTGAAATATATTCAACATCGTCTGTTACTTTCCCGTCAACCACTTTACGGTAAGGCGTTTCTAAAAAACCGTATTCATTCGTCTTAGCATAAATTGCCAACGTGTTAATTAGACCAATATTTGGCCCTTCGGGCGTCTCAATCGGGCAAACACGCCCATAATGTGTAGGATGTACATCCCGCACCTCAAACCCTGCACGTTCACGAGTAAGCCCGCCTGGCCCAAGCGCAGAAACACGGCGTTTATGCGTTACTTCAGACAAAGGATTCACTTGATCCATGAACTGAGATAATTGACTGGAACCAAAAAACTCCTTAACCGCCGCAGAAACAGGCTTAGCATTAATTAAGTCCTGAGGTAGTAATCCATCTGTTTCTGCCTGATTCAAGCGCTCTTTAACCGCACGCTCTACACGAACCAGACCAACACGAAAAGCATTTTCAGCCATTTCTCCGACGGCTCGAATGCGACGATTTCCTAATGCATCAATATCATCAACAACACTATGACCGTTACGAATATTAATCAATTCACGCAATACAGAAATAATATCTTCTTTTTCTAAAACAGTAGAGCCATCATTCTTTTTTCGCCCTAAACGACGGTTTAGCTTCATTCGCCCAACCGATGAAAGATCATAACGCCCTTCATCAAAAAACAAGCTTGCAAACAATGCTTCTGAGGAATCTTTAGTTGGAGGCTCACCTGGTCGCATCATTCGATAAATCTCAACCTGAGCTTCAAGCTGAGAAGTTGTTGAATCTAAGTTCAGAGTATCTGACATATAAGGGCCATTCTCTAACTCATCAACATAGATAATTTTAAATTCACACCCTGAAATAAGTGAAATTTTCCCTATGTTATCAACGGTTAACACTTCATTGGTTCGACAAACCAACTCACCCGTTGTTTTATCCGTAATTCCTGAGGCCAACACCTTACCAATTAAATATTCTTCGGGCACAATAGCAGAGTCTATACCAGCTTCATTCAAAGCCTTAATCGTACGAGCAGTAATTCGCTTGCCCGTTTCAACAATTTTCTTACCGTCATGCTCAATATCAAAAGACGCAACCTTTCCTTTCAACTGGTTTAAATTTAACTTAAGCTTAAACCCTTTTTTAATCAACTTAACTACATTAGACTCAAAAAATTCAGCCAGAATTTCTTCATTTGAATAGCCCATTGCACGCAATAAAATAGAGACTGGTAACTTTCTACGTCGATCAATTCGGGCGAAAATACAGTCATTATGATCAAATTCAAAATCTAACCAAGAACCACGATAAGGAATAATACGTGCATTAAAAAGCAATTTACCAGAAGAATGTGATTTTCCTTTATCATTATCAAAAATCACTCCAGGAGAACGATGTAACTGGGTTACAATAACACGCTCAGTTCCGTTAATGACAAACGTTCCGTTATCGGTCATTAATGGCATATCACCTAGATATACCTCTTGCTCTTTAACATCCTTTACTGGACGTTTACCAGCTGGTGCATTCTTATCAAAAAGAACCAAACGCATCTTAACTCGCAAAGGAGAAGCATAAGTAACGCCACGCTGCTTACACTCTTTTACATCAAACTCTGGCTCTCCGAGATAATAACTCACATACTCTAAATCGGCCGTTCCAGCAACACCATGAATAGGAAATACAGACTGAAAGGCTGAATGCAATCCTACCTTTTTTCTTTCGGCAGGTTTTTTATCCTTTTGTAAAAAGTCATGAAAAGAGCCTTTTTGTAAGGAAAGTAAATAGGGTACTTCTAAAACTGATGGGAGTTTCGCAAAATCTTTACGAACACGCTTCTTCTCGACTAAAGAATATGTCATTTTTTACCTCAACGTTCGTTGTCAGGACGGCACACAACAAAATTATTACAAATATAATGCATAAAACTGTAGTAGCAGTGTCGCTTATCCACACATTACTAACACACTTTTACACACTGTTAAAAACGAGAAAAGGCCGACGCCAAACGCCAGCCATTCTCATGCTGAATCAACAGCAAAAAAAGTTAAATTACTTAACCTCTACTTCAATACCAGCCTCTTTTAAATCATTCGCTAATGCTTCAGCTTCTTCTTTGGGAACAGCTTCTTTCAGTGTGAAAGGAGCACTTTCTACAGCTGACTTAGCCTCTTTTAAACCTAAACCAGTTGCAGCACGAACGGCTTTGATCGCAGCCACTTTATTAGGACCAGCGCCAGTAAGAATAACGTCAAACTCAGTTTGTTCAGCACCACCAGCACCCGCTTCTCCTGCTGGACCTGCAACTGCAACCGCGGCCGCAGACACACCAAACTTCTCTTCCATTGCTTCAACCAGCTCAACAACGTCCATTACAGACATGCTGGCAACGGCTTCTAAAATATCATCTTTTGATACAGACATTTAAAATCTCCAAAAATTTAATTAAATATATTCTTTGCTTAAGGTAAAACCTAAGCTGCTTCAGCTTCTTTTTGCTCCTTAACAGCCACCAAACCACGTGCAAGTTTTGCAACAGGCTCTTTCATGACGTAAAGAAGTTTACTGACCGCTTCATCATAAGTTGGTAAAGCAGCAATCGTAGCTAACTGACCTGCATCCATAACCCCTTCACCAATAGATAATGACTTAACAATCAAGGCATCATTATCCTTAGCAAAATCTTTAAAAACACGCGCTGCTGTTCCTAGCTCTTCACCAGAAAAAGCAAACACCAACGGCCCCACAAAGGTATCCGCCATGTCTTCAAATTTCGTTCCCGCAACTGCACGGCGTGCAAGCGTATTTTTAACAACACGAACTTGAACATTAGCCACACGAGCATTTGCACGCAACTGGGTCATTTGCTCTACAGTCAATCCACGATATTCAGCCACGACCATTGAACCCGCTTCTGCAACAACCGCAGAAACCTCTTCAACGACAAGCTTTTTATCTTCGATATTGAGTGCCATATAACCTCCAAAATAGCTTCATTGTAAATAACAATAAAACCCTTCCATCTACGTAGGCTTAATAACTATTAAGAACACAGTGCCTGCATTCGCCTACGGTCTGCGATGGGCACTCACTTAAAATCAAACAATTAATCCAAGGAGACCCATATTCGCAAATAGTGTTCACGCCCTAAAAAGCGCCAGCACTACTATAATGTTGACTGATCAACCAATAGGCCAGGACCCATTGTTGAAGAAACAGTCACTTTTTTCACATAAACGCCCTTAGCAGAAGCAGGCTTTGCCTTCACTAACTCTTCTAAAAGGACATTCAAATTTTCTTTTAACTTGACAGAATCAAATTCAACCGTTCCAATCGCCGCGTGAACAATACCTGCTTTATCTGCTCGAAAACGAGCCTGACCTGCTTTTGCATTATTAATTGCTCCAACGACATCAGGTGTTACCGTGCCTGTTTTAGGATTAGGCATTAAACCACGTGGACCCAATACCTGTCCCAACATGCCAACAACACGCATCGCATCAGGAGAAGCAATAACCACATCAAAATCCATCATGCCGCCCTTGATTTCAGAGGCAAGCTCTTCCATCCCAACAAATTCTGCACCAGCTTCTTTCGCTGCCGCTTGATTTGCTTCACCCGTAAACACAGCAACACGAACATCCTTACCCGTTCCGTTAGGAAGAACAACGGCACCACGAACAACCTGATCGGATTTTTTAGGATCAATACCCAAACAAATCGCGACATCAACAGACTCTTTAAATTTAGCTGTCGCGAGCTCTTTGACAAGATCAAATCCTTCAACGGCATTGTATGCAACATTGCGATGCACACGCTCTGCATTTATTTTTTGTTTTTTAGTAAGCTTTGCCATTCCATTAACCCTCGACCACTAGACCCATACTGCGAGCAGAGCCCGCAATTATTTTAACCGCCGCATCCAAATCATTTGCATTCAAGTCGGCCATCTTGGTGTTAGCAATTTCTTCTAACTGAGCACGTGTTACCGTCCCGACTTTATCAACATTTGGAATCGCACTACCACTCTTAATTCCAGCAGCCTTCTTCAACAAAATAGACGCTGGAGGCGTTTTAGTGATAAACGTAAAACTACGATCACTGTAAACAGAGATCACGACAGGAACGGGCATGTTTTTTTCCAAACTCTGGGTCTGGGCATTAAACGCCTTACAAAACTCCATAATATTCACACCATGCTGACCTAAAGCAGGACCAACTGGCGGACTTGGATTTGCGGCACCAGCTGGCACTTGCAACTTAATATAGGCTTCAATTTTTTTAGCCATCTTTTTCTCCTTAACATGGGTCAAACGCCTTTGAACAGCTCCCCAGAATTAAAACTGATTAAATTTTTTCGACCTGAGTAAACTCAAGCTCAACCGGCGTTGAGCGCCCAAAAATTAAAACAGTCACTTCTAATTTATTTTTATCGTAATCCACCCCTTCCAAAACCGCTTCAAAGTCTTTAAACGGGCCATCCACGACTCGAACCATTTCACCAGGCTCATACATAACCTTAGGACGCGGCTTATCCACACTACTTTCAATACGCTCCAGAATACGATCAACTTCTTTCTGAGAAATCGGGGCTGGACGATCACTTGTCCCACCGATAAACCCCATCACCTGCGGCACACTTTTAACCAAATGCCAAGAAGCTTCATTCATCTCCATCTGAACCAAAACATAACCAGGAAAAAACTTGCGCTCACTGGTACGTTTTTTACCATCACGAATCTCAACCACTTCTTCACAAGGAACTAACATATCACCAAAACTATCTTGCAGGCTCTCACGCTCAACGTATTCTTGTAAATTTTTTTGAACCTTTTTCTCATACCCTGAATAGGCATGAACGACATACCATCTTTTTGCCATTCTAACCACCCTGACCTGTTAACAGCTTCACAGCCCACAAAAAGAACATATCAATTAACCACAAAAAAATCCCCATTAAAATAACAACCACAAACACAATCAAAGTCATTTGCACTGTCTCAGGTCTCGTTGGCCAAACCACTTGCCTCACTTCACGCTTGGCATGCATCAAATAAAGAAACCATCCCCTGCCTATCGTCGTCTGATACAGAGTAAACAAGGCAAGACCAATCCCCGCCACCACGCCAAGAACACGAACAACACCATGCACATCTTGAAATGTATAGTACCCTACGAGAGAACCAATCAGTATCGCTATAGACAGCAGTAACTTGACCGTATCCAGAGAGCGAGCGGAGCTATCTTTTTCCATATCTTTACTCATAAAACCTATCAGCTAAATTAAAAACGACCCGTACTTCCAATGAAATACAGGCCGTTAAAATTGGCAGGGGTAGAGAGACTCGAACTCCCAACACCCGGATTTGGAATCCGGTGCTCTACCAGTTGGAGCTATACCCCTAAATGTATGTCACAAAAAAATGGGATTATACATCCCATCCTTTCATGTTGCAAGCATTACAAAAATTAATCTAAAATCTTAGCCACAACACCTGCACCCACTGTACGACCACCTTCTCGAATCGCAAAACGCAACCCTTCATCCATCGCGATCGGGTTGATTAACTCAACTTTCATCTGTACATTGTCACCTGGCATAACCATCTCGGTACCTTCGGGTAAGGTACAAGCGCCTGTCACATCCGTAGTACGGAAGTAAAACTGTGGACGGTAACCCTGGAAGAATGGTGTATGACGACCTCCTTCATCTTTTGACAAAACATAGACTTCTGCTTCAAACGTCGTATGCGGCTTAATGGTTCCCTTGTGTGCAAGTACTTGACCACGCTCGATCTCTTCTCGCTTGGTTCCACGCAACAGAATACCAACGTTATCCCCTGCTTCACCTTGATCAAGCAATTTACGGAACATTTCAACACCCGTAACGGTTGTTATTGTTGTTGGACGAATTCCAACGATTTCGATCTCTTCTCCAACTTTCACAACGCCTGTCTCAACTCGACCAGTTGCTACGGTTCCTCGCCCCTGAATTGAAAAAATATCTTCTACTGGCATCAGGAAGTCTTTTTCGGTTTCTCGAACCGGATCGGGAATATAGGTATCCAGTGCGTCAACCAGACGACCAATTGATGGGACGCCTACTTCTGACTCATCACCTTCAATGGCTTTTAAGGCGGAACCAATGATAACGGGGGTATCGTCACCAGGGAACTCGTACATATCGAGAAGTTCACGCACTTCCATTTCAACCAGTTCCAGCAGCTCTTCATCATCTACCATGTCGGCTTTGTTTAAGAAGACAACAATGTATGGGACGCCTACTTGACGAGACAGTAAAATGTGCTCACGTGTTTGAGGCATTGGGCCATCAGCGGCTGAACAAACTAGGATTGCGCCGTCCATTTGTGCCGCACCGGTAATCATGTTTTTAACATAATCGGCGTGACCTGGGCAATCCACGTGCGCGTAGTGACGCACTTCTGATTCGTATTCTACATGTGATGTGGAGATCGTGATCCCACGATCTCTTTCTTCTGGGGCATTATCAATAGAGGCGAAATCCTTGATGTCTCCACCAAACTTTTTACCTTGTACAATCGTTAACGCGGCTGTAAGCGTTGTCTTACCGTGATCAACGTGACCAATTGTTCCAACATTCACGTGCAACTTGCCGCGTTCAAACTTTTCCTTTGCCATGATGCAATCTCCTAAGTAGCAACGACTGTCAAAGCAGTTCGGTGCAAATACAATTAAAATTATGGAGCTCTTAATCGGAATCGAACCGATGACCTCATCCTTACCATGGATGCGCTCTACCGACTGAGCTATAAGAGCAAATTAAAAAAGGCCCCCTCTATCAATTTGAATCAACAAACCAACAAAGAGAGCCTTAAAGTATGGAGCGGGTAAGGAGAATCGAACTCCTCTCATCGGCTTGGAAGGCCGAGGTAATAGCCAATATACGATACCCGCAATATGGTGGAGGGTGGTGGATTCGAACCACCGAAGGCGGAGCCAGCAGATTTACAGTCTGCCCCCTTTGGCCACTCGGGAAACCCTCCAAATTGTGTGTGCGTATTTTATAGAGTTTTATTGGGCTGTCAACATTAAATTTTGATATTTCAAAAAATATTCAACACCCCAAGCAATCGCTTTTTCAATTCAGCTCAATCTGGCCACACTCGTTAAAAAGTCACTTAAAAGCCTTTTTAGCCCATCCACTTCTCTTTTATTTTTCGTATTGTAACAATCAACATAAAGAACACAAGAGTATTAACACTTTAATTTTAAAGAAACCCTTAAGGACTGATAAAATAGCTCAACTTTTTATCAAATTCAAATAGATACATCTTATGCAAAACTGGAACCAACTCCTACAATTTGATCAACAACATATTTGGCATCCTTACACTAAAATGCCTGCCTCTACCACAACCATCGGAGTTAAAAAAACACACGGCTCAATCATTACCCTTGCCAACAACCAAGAGCTTATTGATGGCATGTCCTCATGGTGGGCCTGTATTCATGGCTACAACCACCCTGTTATTCAAAAAGCAATGCACCAACAAATTGAAACCATGCCTCACATCATGTTTGGAGGGCTAACGCACCAACCCGCTATTGAACTCGCACAACGTTTAATCAAATTAACTCCCCCCGAACTCAATACCCTTTTTTTCAGTGATTCTGGCTCTGTTGCAGTTGAGGTTGCCATAAAAATGGCCTTACAATACTGGATTAGCTTAAAGCAACCACACAAAAAACAACTGCTTACCATTAAAGGAGGTTACCATGGGGATACCTTTGCCGCCATGGCGATTTGCGATCCTGACAACGGGATGCATCACCTTTTTAATACAACGCTCACCCAACATCATTTCGCACCCGCACCACAATCTGGCTTTGACATTGACTCTGACGATCAAGACATCAAAGCATTTGAAGCCCTGCTTATGAAACATCACCGCACCATTTCCGCCGCCTGCATCGAACCCATTGTTCAAGGTGCGGGTGGAATGCGTTTTTACCGACCTGATTACTTAAAACAAGTCCGTCAACTCTGCCAAGACTATAATGTATTACTGATTGCTGATGAAATTGCAACTGGGTTTGGAAGAACAGGAAAACTTTTTGCCTGCGAGTGGGCAAATATTACACCAGATATTCTTTGTTTAGGAAAGTCACTTACCGGCGGAAACTTAACACTGGCGGCCACGCTAACCACTCGCTCCGTCAGCCAAACCATTAGCGATGGAAATCCAGGGTTCTTAATGCATGGACCAACGTTTATGGCCAATCCCTTAGCATGTGCTACCGCCATTGCCAGCATTGACTTATTGTTATCCAGTCCATGGCAAAAAAACATTCAACACATTGAAGCGCACCTAAAACAAACATTACTTCCTTTAAAGATCCATGCTGGCATTAAAGATGTTCGCGTACTGGGAGCCATTGGCGTCATTGAACTCTACAGGGATGATTTAGGAGAACAAATACAAGCATATGCAATAGAAAATAACGTCTGGCTTCGCCCTTTTGGAAGATTAATTTATACCATGCCAGCCTATAACATTCCACACAAGCAACTTAGGCAACTCACCGAAGGAATGATAGCGGCCGTCAAAACAGCCTTATCAAAAAACGATGATTAAGCCTGTTCAATAATTTCATAATCATGGGATAACACCACTGTCGCCTCTAACATTTTAGATACTGAACAATATTTTTCAGCGGAAAGATCCACTGCACGCTTCACTTTTTTTTCATTCAGCCCCCTGCCTGTTACTTTAAAATGCACATGAATTTTACTGTACACTTTAGGTATCGTATCAGAGCGTTCGGAAGTAATCTCAATCTGACAACCTTCAATATTTTGTTTACTTTTTTGCAACATTAACACCACATCAATACCTGTACAGCCACCCAGCCCCATTAAGACCATCTCCATTGGACGAGGGCCTTTATCCTCTCCTCCAACATCTGGCGAAGCATCCATCAACACAGCGTGCCCTTCTTCTGTGATGGCTTTAAAGGCCATTTTACCTTGCCACTTAACCACTATTGTCATGCCATACCTTTTAATATTATTTTCTCCCCCCCTAACCCACAGAATAAAAACAATAAAAAAGGATATGGGGGGGGGAAATTTTTCTAAAATTATTTTTTGCTTGAGAATAATTCTGCCAGCTTCTTTCC
>UOFB01000217.1_pt1 | contig 20562 bp, 14 predicted proteins | sample 1988871 | NCBI WGS metagenome assembly UOFB01 (sample SAMEA4712195, study PRJEB27164) | hydrothermal vent metagenome | biome: marine basaltic hydrothermal vent biome; feature: marine hydrothermal vent; material: mineral | place: Pacific Ocean | collected 2011-06-14/2011-07-23 | depth 1719 m | reverse complement strand
CCACGCCAAAATAACGTGCATTGGGGTGAGCAAAGTAGGTGCCCGAAACGGCTGCGGTGGGGGTCATTGCAAAGCTTTCGGTGATGTCTAAACCAATCGCTTCATCAGGTTTCATTAAAGACCAAAGAGTGCCTTTTTCGGTGTGGTCAGGGCAGGCGGGGTAACCTGCGGCAGGACGAATACCTTGATAACGTTCTTTGATGAGTTCTTCATTGCTGAGCATTTCGTTGGCCGCATAGCCCCACTCTTTGGTTCGAACTATTTCATGTAGAGTCTCAGCAAAGGCTTCGGCGAAGCGATCGGCGAGTGCTTTGAGCATAATGGCATCGTAATCATTAAGTTCACTTTCAAAACGCTCAATATGTTCATCAATACCGATGCCCGCAGTAACAGCAAAGAAACCAATGTAGTCTTGAATACCGCTTGCGACACCTTCAATCTCTTTTGGTGCAATAAAGTCAGAGAGACAATTATTTGCCCCCCCCCGTTTCTTTTCGGCTTGCTGACGTAAATGATGAAAGCGGTACAGTACTTCGGTACGTGAATCATCGGTATAGACTTCAATGTCGTCTCCTACGCGGTTGGCAGGGTAGAAGCCATAAATGGCTTTTGCGGTCAGCCATTTCTTTTCGATAATTTGCTTGACCATCACTTGCGCATCAGCAAAGACTTTTTTGGCTTCTTCGCCTACGACTTTATCATTTAAAATTCTAGGGTAGAGGCCGTGTAGTTCCCAAGATTGAAAAAAGGGAGACCAGTCAAGTCGTTCCAATAACGTGGTTAAGGAGAAGTCTTCAATGACTTTTGTGCCTAAAAAAGAGGGTTTGATCGGGGTAAAACTTGACCAAGCATCCTCTTTAATGGCTGGATTTTTTCGTGCTTTAGATAAGGGGATTCGCTTGACTTGTTTAGCTCGTGCTTTACGCTCTTCACGGACTTGCTGGTATTCAGTTTTAATTTTAGCCGCAAAATCCGCTTTTAATTCATTTGAAATCAGGCTTTGTGTTACTCCAACGGCACGAGAGGCATCTTTAACGTAAACCACGGGGTGTTGGTATTGTGGCTCTATTTTGACTGCAGTATGTGCTTTAGAGGTGGTGGCTCCGCCAATTAATAGGGGTAGATCCATGCCACGTTCTTGCATTAATTTTGCGACATTAACCATCTCTTCGAGAGAGGGGGTAATGAGACCTGAAAGACCAATGACATTTGCCCCTTCGGCAATCGCGGTGTCCAGTATTTTTTCAGCAGGCACCATGACCCCTAGGTCAATGACATCAAAGTTATTACATTGCAACACGACGCCAACAATGTTTTTACCAATGTCATGGACATCGCCTTTGACGGTGGCCATTACAATTTTTCCTCGTGCTTGGGTGCTGCCTTTTTCAGCCGCAAGAAAAGGGTCTAGGTAAGCGACGGCACGCTTCATCACTCGTGCTGATTTAACCACTTGTGGAAGGAACATTTTGCCCGCGCCAAACAAATCACCCACCACATTCATACCATCCATTAAAGGCCCTTCAATGACGTTGATGGGGGCACCAAGCTTTTGACGAGCTTCTTCAGTGTCCTCTACAATAAAGTCGGTGATGCCTCGAACCAGTGCATGTTCAATACGTTTTTCCACACTGGTTTCACGCCACGAAAGGTCGGAGATCTTGCTGGTAGCCGCACCATCGCCTCGAAACTCAGCGGCGACATTAAGTAAGCGTTCACCCGCTTCAGGATCGGTATTGAAAATAACATCTTTTACGGCTTTACGGAGTTTTTCTGGCAGGTCATCGTAAATGGCCATTTGACCTGCATTGACGATTCCCATGTCCATGCCTTCTTTAATGGCATAGTATAAAAAGACGGAATGAATCGCTTCACGTACTGGGTTATTGCCTCTAAAAGAGAAGGAAACATTGGATACCCCGCCTGAAATTTTGGCGTAAGGTAAGTTGGCTTTAATCCATGTGACGGCATTAATAAAGTCCATGCCGTAGTTGTTATGCTCTTCAATGCCTGTGGCCACAGCAAAAATATTGGGGTCAAAGATAATGTCTTGCGGTAGAAAGTTCACCTTTTGGGTTAAAACATCATAAGAGCGTTTGCAAATCTCAATTTTCCGTTCAAAGGTATCGGCCTGTCCGTCTTCATCAAAGGCCATGACTATCGCTGCTGCGCCGTACTTTTTGACCAGTTTTGCGTGGTGAATAAAGGCCTTTTCCCCTTCCTTAAGAGAGATGGAGTTGACAACGCCTTTTCCTTGAATGCATTTTAACCCTGCTTCGACGGCTTCCCATTTTGAGGAGTCAATCATGATGGGAACTCGAGAGGCATCGGGTTCGGAGGCTAGCAGACTTAAAAATTTATGCATACAGGCTTTGGCATCAAGCATGCCTTCATCCATGTTGACATCAATAATTTGGGCACCATCGTTCACTTGTTTTATGGCAATATCAATGGCTTCTTCGTAATTATCTTCAATGATTAGACGTTTAAATTTGGCCGAACCAGTGACATTATTGCGTTCACCTACGTTAATAAATAAGCTGTTATTATCAATGTTTAATGGCTCTAATCCTGATAATCGACAGGCAGGTGGAATATCAGGGATTTGACGGGGGGGGAACTTTTGAGCGGCTTCAGCCATGGCTTGTACGTGATCGGGTGTGGTGCCACAACAGCCACCAATAATGTTAAGCCAACCTTTTTGCGCCCAAACGGTAATCTCTTCGGCCATCTCTTCTGGCGTTTCGTCGTATTCACCAAATTCATTGGGTAGACCTGCGTTGGGGTGAATGGAAACGTAGGCTTCACAGACTCGGCTTAACTCTTCCACATAAATTCTAAGTTCTTGAGGGCCTAGAGCACAATTAAGCCCCACGGTGAGTGGTTCTGCGTGTGCAATGGCATTGTAAAAGGCTTCGGTGGTTTGTCCAGACAGGGTTCGACCAGAGGCATCCGTAATCGTGCCTGAGAGCATGATTGGAATTTCATAACCGAGTTCTTCTTCGACCTCTTTTACCGCAAAAATAGCCGCTTTGGCGTTGAGTGTATCAAAAACGGTTTCAATCATAATGGTATCTGCCCCACCTTCTAACAGAGCGGTAGTCGCCTGTTTGAATGCGGTGACGAGCTCATCAAAACTGGTGTTTCGATAGCCAGGGTCGTTGACATCGGGAGAGATGGAAGCCGTTCGGTTGGTTGGCCCAATGACCCCTGCGACAAAACGGGGTTTGCCATCTTCTGCTTCGGCCATGTCGCAGGCTTCTCGTGCAATTTTAGCCGCTTGTACATTAATCTCTGTGACGTACTCTTCCATGTCGTAATCGGCTTGTGCAATGGTGGTTGCATTGAACGAGTTGGTTTCTATAATATCAACGCCTTGACGCAAAAAGGCTAAATGAATGTCTCGGATCACATCGGGCTTAGTAATAACAAGAATGTCATTATTGCCTTTGATGTCCATATGATAGTTAGCAAAGCGTTCTCCACGAAAGTCCTCTTCGCTTAACTGTTGGTCCTGTACCATGGTACCCATCGCACCATCGAGGACAACAATTCGTTCGTTGAGTAAGGTCTTGAGAGTTGTTATGCGTTGAGTACGTTGGGTCATTTGCTTGTCATTATGTTGGATTGGAGCGGAGTATTTTAACGGAAAGGAGGTAAACTCTCAAAGAGTTACCATTATCCCAAGTCCTTACATAGAAACACGAATCTAGCGTAATTCTTTGAAAAGCCTAGTATCTTAAAATGTTTCGCCGAACCTATGGGAGCAGCAGTATGTTTAAAAACTCCAGGTTTTCCAAGTGCTTACGCTGTTTTTCATGTTTCTAGGTAGGAAGTTGGGATTATGGAAGGGGAGTCTAAAAAATTCTTTTTTAGACGGCTTATATTCTAGTAAAATATTGGGTTATATTTTTTATCGATTATTTCAATTTGATTGAAATTTTTCTCCCCCCCCCCCAGTTTAAACGAGACCATCCAATGAAGCAGAAAATTGCGCAAATATTAACAGACGTTGTTCAAGAATTAAAAGAACAGGGCGTTATTCCTGAGTCACTTTCTCCAAGAGTGAATGTGGAAAATACTCGCGATAAAACGCATGGTGATTTTGCAACCAATTTAGCGATGATATTAACGAAGGCAGCTGGCATACCGCCTCGCGCATTGGCTGAAAAAATTGTGGCATTGGTGGTGAATGACCCTGTTGTGGAGAAGGTTGAGATTGCAGGGCCAGGTTTTATTAATTTCTTTGTAAAGGACTCGGCAAAATTTGATGTTGTTCAGACGGTATTAGAACAACAAGATCAGTTTGGGCGTTGTAATGTAGGGCAAGGGCGTTCTGTGTTGGTTGAATTTGTTTCAGCTAACCCAACAGGGCCATTGCATGTAGGCCATGGTCGTGGCGCGGCTTACGGCGCGAGTGTCTCTAACTTATTGGATACAGCGGGTTTTAAAGTATCTCGTGAGTACTACGTGAATGATGCAGGGCGTCAAATGGATATTTTAGCCACCTCTGTGTGGTTACGTTACCTCTCTCTTTGTGGTGAAACATTTGATTTTCCGAGTAATGGATATAAAGGTGACTATATTTATGACACCAGTCGTGCTTTGCAGTCTGAATTTGGTGAGACGTTAAAGCGCACGGCGTTAGAGGTTTTCGCTGGCGTGACGCCTGATGAAGGGCAAGAGGGGGGGGATAAAGAGAAGCACATCGATGACTTGATTGTGAAGGCTAAAAATTTATTAGGCATAACACATTATGAATCGGTTTTTAGTGCCGTTATCAATGCCATTTTGTCGGATATAAAAGAGGATTTAAGTGACTTTGGCGTGACGTTTGATGAGTGGTTTTCTGAGAGAGCATTGATGAACACGGGAGTGATTGATGCAGCGATTGAAAAACTTCAAGCAGCGGATAAAATTTATGAAAAAGACGGCGCATTGTGGTTTCGATCCACTGACTATGGCGATGAAAAAGACCGAGTTGTGGTGCGAGATAATGGATTAAAAACCTATTTTGCATCGGATATTGCGTACCACTTTAATAAGTTAGAGCGAGGCTTTGATCTTTTAATTGATATCTGGGGATCGGATCATCACGGTTATGTGCCTCGTGTGAAAGCCGCGATGCAAGCAATGGAAACGAACCCTGATGCATTAGAGGTTTTATTGGTACAGTTTGCCATTTTATACAAGGGGGGGGAGAAATTAGCTATGTCGACCCGAAGTGGTCAGTTTGTCACCTTAAGAGCGTTGCGTGATGAAGTAGGCAGTGATGCCGCACGTTTTTTCTATGTGCAGCGTAAATCAGAACAACACATGGATTTCGATTTGGATTTAGCGGTCTCTAAGTCGAATGAAAATCCAGTGTATTATATTCAGTATGCTCATGCACGTATTTGTCGCGTACTGGCTCAATCAGAAGAGAGAGGGTATAGTTTTGACTTAGAGATGGGCTTATCTGGATTGGAACAGTTGGATAGCGAGCAAGAGGTTCGTATTGCAACGGAATTGGCAAAATACCCTGAAATAATTGCTCGTGCGGCATTGGTCTATGAGCCGCATCAAATCGCTTATTACTTAAAGGATTTAGCACATGCTCTGCACTCTTATTACAATGCCTGCCAGTTTATTGTAGAGGATGATGTGACACGACAAGCACGTTTAACGTTGATTTGTGCCGTGAAACAAGTCTTAAAAAATGGTTTGGCCATTTTGGGTGTCTCTGCACCAGAGAAGATGTAAGTGACTCGAGATTATCGTCATGGTCATGGGAAGAAACAGGCGTTTCAGCGTAAGTCTCAACAAGAGTCACCGAAACATGAAGGCATGTCGGGTTCTTTTATTTGGCTGGCTGCGGTTCTTATTTCGCTTGGATTGGCGTTTGTTTTTTTTATAGCAAACTATTTTTTGTCACAAAGTAATAAGCCTTTAGAAGTTATCAAACAGAGCGAGATTGAAATAATAGAGGAGTCTAAAGAGACACCTGATATAAATGTTTCCCCCCCTGTTGTCGTTCCAGCACAATTGAATGTGGTGGAGAGTGTGATTTCTGAAGAGCCAGTAGTGGATGATAACGACTCCAGTCATACGAATACATCGCATCACTACTCTTTTTACCATGGTTTAAGTCAGACAGAGGTGGTGGTAGAAGCCGAGTTAATTTCGGTGGCTTTAACTCAGCCTTACTACATTCAAGCAGGCTCTTTTGGTTCTGAAAAGGTGGCTAATCAGGAGCTAAAGCGCTTAGAAAAACACGGTCAATCGTTAACGGTTTCTGCTTTAACCAAAGGAAGCCGAACGTATTATCGTTTACGAATGGGGCCTTTTAAAGACCGTCTTGTAATGAATAAAAAACGCAATGAACTGCGAAAACTAGGTGTGGATACTCTGCTTATTAAAGCGTCTAATTAATGATGTCGTTTGTGAGAGTTAATCGTGTCTTCAGTAAGTTATTTTTGATCTTTTTCTAAAGGGAGTTGAGTCTCATCAATGACGCAGTTTCGGCCACTTTTTTTAGCCTGATATAGGGCTTTATCTGCTCGTTCAATGAATGATTTTGCATCTTCTTGAGTGCCTTTGTAAGTGGCAACACCAAATGAAACGGTAATGGTTTTAAGAGGTTCGGAGGAGTTTTTTCGTTTTAATTGTGCTGATTCAATTGCTTTTCTGATTTGATTTGAGCGTTCGATGGCTTCCTCTAGACTGGAGTTTGCTAATAAAATAGCAAACTCTTCACCACCATAACGGCAGATTGTTTCATTGTCCTTTTTGTCTTTTTGCATGATATTTGCAAAATATCGTAGGACGCTGTCACCCACTAAATGTCCGTAGGTATCATTGAATAGCTTAAAGTGGTCAATATCACAAAGAATCATTGACAGGCTTTCTGGGTTGCTCTGTGCTTCGATCATGAGTTCTTCAATGGCGTTATTAAATGCTTTTCGGTTACCAATTTGAGTGAGTTCATCTTTGAGTGCTTCGGCTTGTGCCTCCAGAAGTTGTTTGCGAAGTTCTTTAACGGCTTCGGCATTGTGAATCATCTCATTTTGAATGTCTAGAGAGCCTTCTTTGATGGAGGCGGCCGCATTAATAACAGAATTTGTGATGCGTTTAATTTCTTCACTGTTTAGGTTAGGGTTGTTGAGCTGGCTTGAGCATTCATCAAGTTGTTGAGTGTGGCTTTCCAGCTTGTCACTCCAAGCATTCATTTTTTTGACCATGGCTTCGATTAATCGTCGAAAGGCTCGGTCAAATTCAGAGGAGTTGTCTGGTTGCTCTAGCAGATAGGTGTCATAAAGACGTTTTCCAACACGATCGTTATAACCAAAAGGATCATTAAGAATCGCATCCATTTCTTGCCGTAAGGCGGGGATATTGCCTTTTACATATTGATACCAAACATAATAGTTCAAAGGGCTTGGATTTATATTTTGCTCTTTAAAGGTTTCGACAAGCCGCTCAAAAATGCGAATGGCTTTTTTTTGGGCATCTTTTACATCAGCGATCATAATGGATTTAGGCCTTTTCTAAAAATGATAACGTTTACTTTAAGATTCTAACATGAATAAAACCTTGATTGATATGTATCCTAAAGCCCCTGTTATAAAATGGGGAATACAGATAAAAACTGGTCGTAGTTTCTTTAATTTTAATGCGGATTAGAAAGGTATATTTGAGTAGTATAAATAGGGGGAAAGGGGTATAGTCTGATGAACAATTGTATGACCCAAATCCTTTACATAAAAATACGAATCTAGCGCAACCATAGGTTTTCCAAATGCTTACACTATTTTTCACGTTTCTATGTAAGGATTTGGGTATGAGGTAAAAGTTGTGTTAAAAAAATAATTAGGAGTGGTATATGCTTAACTCAAATCAGTTAGAAGAGATGGTCAAAAAAATAGCAGATGTGATTCCTCAAAGCGCGGGAGGTGTTCCTTTAGCAGTTCAAGAGCAAGTTAAAATCGTTTTAGCACGAACGTTAGAAAAGATGGACTTAGTCAGTCGAGAAGAGTTTGATATTCAGGTGGCTGTGTTAGCAAAAACACGACAAAAATTAGAGGCTCTTGAGAAGAAAGTTTCTGAGCTAGAAAAATAAGAGGGTTATATGGATCTTGCAGAGCTAACAAGTAGAGCATTAATCGGAATTCACTCTCCGAAGGTGTCTGTAGAAGTTCATGCCAGTAATGGATTGCCTTCTTTTTCGATTGTCGGCTTGCCTGAAGCGTCTGTGAAAGAGAGCAAAGATCGGGTTCGTAGTGCTTTATTGAGTTCTGGTTTTAAGTTTCCTCCTAAAAAAATTACGGTTAATTTGGCACCTGCGGATTTACCTAAGTCAGGTGGGCGCTATGATTTACCGATTGCCATTGGGATTTTAGTGGCAACGGGGCAGTTGAATGCGGTCAATATAAGCCGATTTGAATTGATTGGTGAACTGGCTTTAAATGGAGAGATTCGTTCTGTTAAAGGCGCTTTACCCAGTGTACTGTCAGCCAAAAAAGAGGGCAATATTTGTATTTTACCTGCCGATAATTATGATGAGGCAGTGGTTTCTTTATTGGACAGTCAGAGTCATCCACACTTTATTCTCGTGAAGGATTTAAAAGACGTTTGTTTGGTCTTACAGGGAGAAACAATTTCTCAGCCGGACATGAAAGCCATGACGGGTTCAGTAGAGGCGTTGAGCTATCCTCATGACTTATCTGATGTGGTTGGGCAGCATCAAGCGAAGCGTGTATTAGAAATTTGTGCAAGTGGACACCACTCTTTAATGATGGTGGGGCCTCCTGGATCGGGTAAAAGTATGTTGGCTTCTCGCTTGGTCACACTATTGCCTCCGTTAACCAATGAAGAAGCCATCGAATCGGCTGCGATTCACTCGATTTCGAATGCAGAGGTTCGTGTTCAAGGGTTCTATCAGCGAGCCTATCAAAGCCCACATCATACCTCTTCTGCCGCCGCATTGATTGGGGGTGGTTCTTATCCCAAACCAGGCGCTATTTCATTAGCCCATCATGGAATTTTATTTTTAGATGAATTGCCCGAGTTTAATCGAAATGCATTAGAAGCGCTTAGAGAACCGTTGGAAGCAAAATACGTTGATGTCTCTCGAGTGAATCAACAAGTTCGCTTTCCAGCGGATTGTTTATTAGTGACGGCAATGAATCCCTCTCCTTCAGGTTTTTTTTCTGATGATCCGCTAGGACGCTGTACGGATACACCCGATCAGATTCATCGTTATCAAAAAAAAATATCAGGTCCATTGCTTGACCGTATTGACCTCCATTTAGAAATCCCTCCAGTTGATATTTCAGAATTACAAGGGAAGGGGGATAAGGGGGAAAGCAGTGTTGATATTCGTCAGAGAGTGGCAGTAGCACGAGAGATTCAAATAGCACGTCAAGGCTGTTTAAATTCGGCTTTGTCAGTTCCCGATTTAGAGCAGTATGTAATATTGGATGCATTAAGCAAGACGCTTTTAGAGCGAGCAGTGAATCAACTGGGGCTCTCTGCACGGGGATATCATCGAGTATTGCGTATTGCGCGAACGCTTGCTGATATGTCCAGTTCGAATGCCGTAAGCAGTCAACATATTGCAGAAGCATTAAGTTACCGTGCTTCAACTTCTCTTACTATTCGGAGAGTGTAATGGATCCTATTTTAATAACGGCTTTGATGGTTGGTTTTTTAGGCGGAGTACACTGTTTAGGAATGTGTGGTGGCGTGGTAGGGGCTTTAACATTTAGCTTAGATCCTAAGGTACAAGCCAGTTGGTGGAGAATGTTACCTTATCAAGTGGCCTATAATGTAGGGCGTATTTCAAGCTATGTTCTGATTGGCGGTTTGTTTGGCTTTATGGGCGCTTCTATTGGATCAATCGTAACCTTTTTACCGATTCAGCAGGCACTTCAGGTGATTGCTGGTCTGTTTATGATCGCTTTGGGCTTGTATTTAGGAGGCTGGTGGTTTGGTGTGGTTGTGATTGAAAGAGCTGGGCAGGTTATTTGGCAAAAACTAGCGCCCTATACAAAGCGATTAGGTGCGGTTAAAACGATTCCTCAAGCTTGGTTGTATGGTCTTATTTGGGGTTGGTTACCGTGTGGACTGATTTACAGTATGCTTATTATGGCAATGAGCTCTGGGAGTGCGACAGAGGGTGCTCTGATTATGTTGGCATTTGGCTTAGGCACATTGCCTAATTTGTTATTGATGGGGGTGTTTGCATTTTATTTTACGAAGCTTGCTCGTAATGTATGGGTGAGGCGTTTTGCAGGATTAAGTGTCATTTCAATGGGAGTCTGGCAACTCTATTTAGTTTTAATGAACCTTTGAACAGAGTGTACACGGAATAATTTTGCCAAGGATAGCATGAATATATTCCGTGAATGCTCTTTTATGTCAGGTTACTCTTGAGAGTAGTCTTTCTCTACCACTGCATAGTTAATGTTGATATTGAGGGCTGGAATAAGGACGCCCATCGCATTAAGGGTTCGATACTGAGCTGTATTTAACTCCGCTTCGGTCTCTATTTTAGTTAATAGCGCACTGATATATTCATTTTCAGTGTTGAGTAAATCCAAAAGTGAGCGACGTCCTAAATTAAACTGTTTACGATATCCTTGTAGCGTCTCGTAGGTCAGCTTAATGTGTTGATTAATATAAACCATCTGTTCTGCTAAATATTCGTTAGCGGCCCAAGCATAGCTTAAATTTTCAATGCTCTGTCTGCGAGAGTTATTGCGGATTTCAGTCGCTTGTTGTATTTCGCTTGCTGTAGTATCTCTTCGTGCAATATCTTTGCCTCCGTTATACAGGTTATAACGGAGCCGTAGCATTGCTTGCAGGTTGTGATTTTTGCCCTCAAATCCATTGATATTATTATCCAGTGTCTTTTGAACTTCTAAGTCAATACGAGGATAGTAAGCTTGAGCTGCCGTGGCGTGTTGTGCCCGTGCTTCTGCAATATCTGCATTTGCAGAACGTAATGTTGGGTGTTCTGTTAAGGCAATATTAATGGCTTCTTCGAGAGAGTCTGGAAAGTAAAATTGCATCGTTGGTTTAATTAACTGTGTTTCAGGCATTCGCCCTAATACGCGTTGAAATCGAGACCGAGCATCAATATAATTATTACGAGTCGAAATTAAATTTGAATTGGCCAGAGCAAGTCGAGCTTTGGCTTGATCCACTTCAACTTGATTTCCAACTCCCGCTTCAGTACGTTGTTGAATTTGATCCAAAATACGTTCATGGGTGGCTTTGCTTTCACGGGCCAGCTTCATGGAGTCTTGTTGTTTAACAAGCTCAATGTAAGCAGAAACCATGTCAATAGCAATTTGATTCGCAGTGGCTTGAGCATTGTAGCCTGCGGCATCTAAACGAGCTTTTTGACGAGAAATCTCATTAACAGTTGCATAGCCTTCAAAGATATTTTCTGTCAAACGTAAGCTGGCTTCTGTTCTCGTTAAGCTGGTTTGAGAAGATCCCTCACGGTCAATTTCTTCTAAGCCAATCCCTGCATTTAAGTCAATTGTAGGATACCAACTGCCTTCAGCACCTTTTAGATCCGCTTGTACGGCTTGGTGAACTTTAAGTTGTTCACGAAATTCGGGGTTATGCAGTATGGCATCCTCTACCGTCGTTGAGAGATCCATTGCATAGATTGTATTTGTCATGCTGAATAAAGCAACTATTCCACTGAATGTTACTAAAAATTTAGGGCGTAAAAATTGTCTATTCATAGAGAAGGCCTCTTTGTGTAGTGGGTAAATGTCAGTATTTTACCAGTTGTGAATCTTTAAAGCCAAGGCTAATCGGTCTGAAACTTGAAGTTTTTTAAAAATATTATGTAAATGGGATTTTACTGTGCGTTCAGTAATGCCCAGTAGGCTAGCAATTTCTTGATTACTTTTTTTATTAAGCACTTGTTCTGTTACTTGGTTTTCACGTTGAGTGAGTAACTTCTTCCATTCATTATTTTTAATAGAAGATTGTCCAACTTGACCGATCATCGCTTGCATAATGGTTGATCCCAACCAAATACTACCTGAATTAATGGTCGCTAGAGCTTGCTGGATTCGACTGGCTGTGGCATGGGTATTCAGGTAGCCTTTTATGCCTTTTTTAAAGAGTTGTATCCCTTCTGAAGTAGAAGGTTTATCGCTGAAAATCAAGACATCAAATTGTTGTTGGCAAAGTTGTAAAATATCTATTTGCGTTGCTTTATCGGATAGTTGAACAAGCAAAATAACATTGGAGGGGCTGAACCTTTGATCTAGTGTCTCTAGATCATACAGAATTTTTGCATCAGAACCGCAGGCTGTCAGCCAGCTTTTTAGGGCATTTGGATTTTGCATAAAAATTAAAGGGCGTTTCATTTGCATCTTTAGCCTTATTTTATCATGGTAATTTAGCTATGTAATAATCTGCTTCTTTTGAGGGGTTTGTCTACTTAATTGGGTATTATATACAAATATATTTAGCGTTATCATTTAATTTTTATGACTCTCTTAATGCTTGATTTCTAGCTTTGATAATGGGTTTTAATAAGTAGTCGAGTAGCGTGTGTTTTCCTACGATGATATCAACGCTTGCTGTCATTCCTGGGAGTAAATATAAAGGGGTTTGTATACTGCCCAAATGGTTTTCATTGGTTTTGATTCGAGCAATATAAAAGCTGTTGCCCTCTTCATCGGTAATGGTGTCTGCAGATATTTGAGTAACAATTCCGTCAAGCCCACCATAAATTGAGAAGTCATAGGCTGTAAATTTAACTTTTGCCGTCAATCCCTCGTAAATAAAACCGATATCTGCGGGGAGTATCTTGGTTTCAAGTACTAAGGCATCATTTTCGGGTACGATTTCGATTATGTCACTTCCTGGTTGAATGACCCCGCCAATCGTATTGACAAAAATTTGTTTAATTGTACCGTCTACAGGAGATTTAATCTCGGTTCGAGTGACACGATCTGCTAATGCCATTTTAGATTTTTCAAGTTGACTGATTTCAGCAAGTACTTGATTGAGTTCTTCATGCGCTTCATTCATAAAACGTTCTTGTGATTCAGTACGTTTTGAGCGAAATTCAGTGATGATGGATTGAAGCTTTGGTATTGAAAATTCAACGGATTTTAATTTGGAATAAGCTTCGTTATCCTCTCGCTGAAGCTTGAGTAAGTCTACGTGAGAGGCAATCCCTTGGTTTACCAGTGGCTCTGTTAAGGCGATTTCTTCCCGTAACAGTTGAAGCGTTCGTTTTAACTGAATAAGTTGGTTTTTTGCCTCACGAAGTTCGAGTTTTTTTTGTTCAATTTGCTCTACAATAATCGCATCATTGGTTTTATGTTGTCGAGCTCTTGCCTTATATAGGTGGTGTTCTCGATCATACAGCGATTGTATTCGGCTGTCTTGGGCTATTTTATGGGGTTTAAAAGGTTTATTAAAAGCTTCCGCTTTGAGTCGTTGTGCTCGAGCAGCAAGCTGGGCTTCCTTGACTTCACTTTCATCAAATGAGCTCGAAAATTGAGTGTTATCCAGCTTCATTAATACTTGGCCTTTTGTGACTCGCCCGCCTGTTTGTACAAAAATCTCTTCAACAATTCCCCCCTCTAAGTTTTGAATCACTTGAATTTTTGTTGAGGGGACGACTTTTCCTTCACCCCTTACAATTTTATCCAGCTCCGCATAGTTTGCCCAAGTAATAAGCCAAATCACGACGAATAAAATAATCCATACAAGCCATTGAGATCGTGCGGTTGGTTTTTCAAGTGCGGCTTGGCTTAGGCTAGACATAAAAGCAATGTCTTGCTCTATAATTTTTTCTTTTTGTCGGACGATATTTTCTTGTTCTGTTTTTAATGCTTCAGTTTGCTCTTCGACTGTATTTTTTTGTGGCACCTCTTTGGTGGTAGGTGAATTATTTGCTTTTGTCATGAGGACTTCTTCTTACTAACCTTTCCAGTTTTAAGCGCATCAAGTACCGTTTGTTTCGGGCCATCGGCAACCATTTTTCCGTTATCCATGACCATGAGACGATCCACTAACTGCAATAAACTCATTTTATGCGTTACGAGTAGCGTGGTGCTATTTAAAGTCCCTTTTTTAAGTCGGTCAATCATGATTTGTTCCGTTTTTGCATCCATCGCATTGGTAGGTTCATCAAAGAGATAGATGGAAGAGTCGAGTAGCAACGCACGAGCCACCGCAATACTTTGTCGCTGACCACCTGAAAGGGATTTACCACCTTCATTCACTTTTAAGCTATAGCCTGAGGGGTGTTGTTTGATAAAATCATCTACTCCCGCTAATTTTGCCGCATTTAGAATGATGCGGTCATCAATGTAAGGTGCTTTGTAGGATATGTTATCACGCACATCGCCACTAAACAGAGTGATGTCTTGTGGAACATAGTTTATATTGCGTCTTAATTCGGCAGGGTCGAGTTGTGAAATATCAATTCCATCAATTAATATCGCGCCTTCATCAATTTGGTAAAAACCTAAAATCAGTTTTTCGATGGTGGATTTCCCTGAGCCAATTCGTCCGATAATAGCCACTTTTTCACCCGGCTCAATAATAAAGCTGACATGATTTAGTACCTGTTTGGTTTCTCCAGGGTAGGTAAAGCTGACGTTGTTAAATTCAATGCGTCCTTCAATGAGGGGGTGCTGAATGAATCGTTTATTGGAGGGTCTTTCAATCTCTTTTACCATTAACTCATTTAACGAGTCCAGTGCCGTTTTGGTTTGAGAGTAAGAGGTGGTGAGATTGGCAAACTGCCCCATTGGACCAATGGCTCTTTGGCTGAGCATGACGGTTGCAATGAGCCCTCCCATGGTTAGATTCCCTTCTGTTATAAAATAGACACCTGTTAGGACAACAACAACGGTGCTAATTTGTTGCATAAACCCCGTCATTCTTCCGATGGAGCTTTGCAACATTTTAGAGCGTAGACTGGCTTGAGCGATCTCGCCGATGGCTTGTTCCCACTTCCATTGTGAGCGCGCTTCAACGCCGAGAGATTTAATGGTTTCCATGGCGGTAAGTGTTTCAATGAGCACCGCATTTTTTTGACTATTGGCTTGGTAAGTGGCTTCAATACTCCGCTGAATAGGACCTTTTAAGAGAAGGCTGTAGATCATGATGATGATGATGATGGATAGGGGGACTAAAACGATCAGGCCTGCGATATAAAAAATGACCAGTAAAAAAATAATGGTAAAAGGTAAATCGACCAGTGAAGCAATGGTACCTGACGTAAAGAAGTTTCGAATGCTGTCAAACTCTCGTAGTACATTTGCAAAAGCACCCACTGACCCTGTACGGTTAGCCATTGTTAAGCCAAGGGTTTGTTCAAAAAGTTTACCCGACATGATGACATCACTTTTTTTACCCGCTATCTCTAAAAAATAGGAACGCAAATATTTGAGTAGCACATCGAATAGATAAATAACACTGACGCCGATGGCGAGCACCCATAACGATTCAATAGCATTGTTGGGTACAATTCGATCATAGACGTTCATCACAAAAAGAGGCGAAGCCAAGACAAATATATTGATAACAATGGAGGCAATTAATACATCTCGATAGATAGACTTTGATGCCCACAATGTACTCCAAAACCAATGCCCATCTTGAAAACCAAGTAAGTTTTCGGTCTTTTTTTCATGGCGTATTTTGACGGTAAGATAGATCGCATAGCCTGTATAGTCTTTTTCTATATTTGCAATATCAATGGTTATTGTGCCCTCTTTTGCTTCAGGCAGAATGATTCTAGCGGTACCTGCTTCTAAATCGATGTACTCTAAAATACAGGCTTGGTTTTTTTTTAGCACCAGAACACAGGGAAGCACTAAGTTTGAAATGTTTTGCAAAGGCCTCTCTTTGAAGCTGGCAATTAAATTGGCACGCTCTGCGGCACGCGTAAATATTTCAGGAGGGATGCAACCATTTTCAATTGGAAGTCCCGAAATTAAGGCTTCTTTAGAGAAAGGTTGGCGATTTAATTTTGTGTAGATGACTAAGCAGTCGAGTAGTGGGCTGTGAAGCTCCGTATGCAAGGGCTTTTGATTGATTTCATCAAGGCATACTTTTTCTGAGGAAGTCTCTAAGCCACCTTTATTCGATTGAGGCGTGGAGGTTTGTTGAGTAGGGACTTCATTTTTGATTGATTTCATAGTGATCGTTTTGCCTAGTGCGAATTAAAGTTTTTCTTGGTGCGCTAAAGCAGATGGGGCGCCATAATAGTAACCTTGAAAAAATTCAATGCCTAGATCAGCAAAGGATTTTTGTTGTTCTTGGTTTTCAATGGCCATTGCAATGACATTAATGTCTAAGCCGTTTGCAAGCTCGCATAGGCTTGCAACATAATTTTTAGTTTGTTCATCTGTGGTAATGATTTTACTAAATGAAGGATCTAATTTTATGTAATTGGGTCGTAGTTTTTGAAGGTAATTTACGTTGATTAAGGCACTGCCAAAATGATCAATTCCAAAGCCAACATTAAGTTGTTTCAGCTCTTCAATAAGAGGCCAAGTCGTTCCTTTTTCTTCAAGAATGAGTCTTTCCGTTAATTCAAATGAGAGGCTTGAAATATGTGACTTTGATGTAGTTAACGTGTTGATGAGCCATTTTTTAAATAAAGAATTTTCTAAAACAGATTTTGAAAGGTTAACGGCAATGGGATGGTTTGAAGGGTGCTGTAAAAACTGCAAGACTTTCTGAATGACCAGTTTATCAATTTCTTCGATTCGATTGAGTTGCTCAATTGCAGGCATAAAATAACCTGCAGAACGAACGATGCCATCAAAATCCATTAAACGAATCAATACTTCTTGATCATGTACATTGTGATTATGGTCGTAAGCGTTTTGCTGGAACAGTAAAAAACGCTCTTCAAAAAATGCTTGATCCAGCTTTTTATCCCAAACAAGGTGAGAAACTTGGTTGCTTTTTTCGGTTTTATAAAAATAGACTTGATTGTGTCCTAGTTGATCTGCTTGACTAATGGCAAAATCTAAATGAGCGAGCAGGGTACTACGGGTTTGTCCTGGCTCGTAGCAAATATAAGCAATGGATACGCTGATTTGTGATGCTTCAACAGAAAGCTGTTTTAGAATGGTTGCGATGCTTTCTGCAATAATAATAGCTTGGGGTTTGATTTGTTCAGGGTCTGTATTGGGCAAAACAGCCACCAATTCTGTTCCATTTAGCCGAGCGAAAATACTATTGCGATGGTAGAGGTTGGATTGCATGACTTCCGCTAATGATTTTATTAATTTATCGCCAGTAATATAGCCATAGTGTTCATTAAGTGCTTTAAGGTTCTTTATTCTTAAAAGACAAATGGTTCCAGGAGCTGAATCCTCTGTGGAGTCTAATAAACTGTCCAGAAGCATTTCAAAGTGGCGGCGATTGTGCAGCCCAGTAACCGAATCTTGAAAGGCCATTTTTTGTAATTTTTCAGCGGTATTAGCATCGCGTTCAAAAATCATCTTAAGTTTAGAAACCATGGCATTCATGGCCGATACGACTTCTCGGAACTCTGTGGTTTTGGGCAGTTTTTCTTGAATGAGATACTCTTTTTTGACAATGGCTTGTGCTTGTTCTTCCATTTTTTTTAATGGGGATAGCATTATTTTAAGGGCATAAATGATAAGAATGATGGCTAAAAATGCTGAGAGTGTAAACCATGTTAGGATCGTTAAAGCCGATTTCCATAGTTCAACATAAGCATAGCCTGTATGGCTGGTAACCGTAAGAGTCCCAACTGGAATCCAGCCCGATTGAATCAATGATTCTGCTTTAGGAGCAGAAAGTTTAATGCTGTGTATAAAAAAGTCGGGAACTTCATCCATTTTTTGTGTATTTTCTCTTTGGTAAAGCAACTCTCCTTCTGTATTTATGAGGGTGATATTACGATAATAACCTCGATCAAATACGGCATTAATCATGGTTTCCATGCTTGGTAGGTCGTTAGGGTCTTGAATTGAGCTTAGGGAGAGTCCCAAAGAGGTTGCGGTGTCTTGTGCGTGAGAGCGTAGTTGTTCTTGCAGAAAGTTTTTGGTATTGCTTAGGTTTAAGCCAAATGTGCCAATTAATAGGATCATTAGCAGTGAAACGATAAAAAGTACCATTTGTTTATTTAAACTCATGATGTTTCTTCCTTTGAAGAGTCTACTTGAAGCCTTTTATGCAAAGGCCTCAAGGTGTATTTAAATTTTATTTTACTGGATCTTAAGCCGTTCTAATAAGTTGTTCCAAGCTTTTAATTTTTTAGTACCGCCAGATACAGAGCGCCCTTTCCCTCTCTGCTTGGCCAGCCAAAGTCCATCACCGTTAAAGCTGTAGACAGGAACGAGATCGTTACGTTTGGTTGCTTTTAAAATACGTTTGTTAATATTGTCCAAAACAAGAGGGATGGATTGTGGGGTTTTAAAGTAGGTTAATACCATGTGCGCTTGATTTAATCGAATGGCTTTAACATAGGTAAGATATAGTTTTTTTTCTGAGACTCCCAGTGCCTTAAGTGTAAAATATTTGGCAATGGTGTAGTCTTCACAATCCCCAGCATCCGTTGAGAGCATCTCAACGGGTGTGGCCCAATAATCTTTTTGTTTCCAATGAATGATGTCATCAATAAAGCGCACTTCATTAAAAAAATCATTTACATTTTTGAGTTGAGTGGCTTCTGATAGACCGATATTGTCATTCACAAGTTGTTGCCAAGCTTCAAGACGTCGTCCTGCAAATAAACCATATTTTTGTACCGCATCTTGAATTTCTTGTTGTGAGACCACTTGGGGGGTCGCCGTTGCGGTTGCCCAGTTGAACCCTAATGCGAGCGTAAAACAAAAAATAAGTATCTCTAATCCAAGCCATTTTTTCATAGAGGTAAGTTTATATAGACAGAGAGATAAAGGCAATTGATACTCATTAATATTTTGATTAAAACATTAATGAGTAACATTGCTTGATGAGATGGTTATTTTGGTATCATTTCAGAAGGCAGTATTAAGGTTGCATCGTCTGGTAGTTCACTTTTGTTAATAACTTTTAGCTCAATACGACGATTTTCTTGGCGTCCTTCTTCCGAGCTATTGTCTACGATGGGGTAGAGCTCCCCATAACCATTAATGTAAACCTTGGGGTCAAGGTGTCCTAGCTCTTGAACAATAAATTGTTTAGCACTATTGGCTCTACGCCATGAGAGACGGAGGTTTAAACCATCTGATCCCACATAATCGGTGTGTCCAGTAATCAGAATAACTTCATCCTCTTTTAAGTCACTGAGCATGGCCGCATCTTTTCTTAAAATAGGTCTTTGGTCATCTCTAATTTTATGGGAGTACGTGTCAAAAACAATATTCGTCAAAACATGTTCATGTGGTTCACAGCCGTGTCGATTGACCGTTCCATTTAATGGCGTATCTAAGCATTCATCAATGTTGTCGTTCACGTTATCACGATCTATATCAATGATTTCACAACCATGGGCATCGACGGTTATTCCTCTAGGCGTTCCGGGGCATTTATCTTTACTATCAGGGACGCCGTCCGCATCCTCATCATTTTCACAGCCGAATTGATTTACGACAACACCAAGCGCAGTATTTAAACACTGGTCAATACGATCTACCACACCATCTTTATCGTTATCAACTTCACAGCCAAATTTGTTAACGGGAACGCCAAAAAGGGTATTTAAGCAGTGGTCGTATTGATCTTTTACACCGTCTTGATCTAAGTCCTTATAATAGGTTGAGGTGGTCTTTGCATCGTAGCTGGTTAAACTTTCTATGGCGTGCGTTGAAGGTTTGTCTTGAGTGGGCTCTTCTGCATAGGAGGAGTGTGAAAGGCAGGCAGTGAATAAGCTACTGGTCACGAGGACGATTTTAGTTTTTTTCATATTCATAAACGGCTCTAATTTTTTGATGATTTTGGTTGTTGTTTAACAATAATCGTAATCATACACATTTTTTTTGTTTTTGGTAAGGAATATTACTCCCCTAATCCTCCGATAGAAATTCACGACACCAAAAAAGCAGCCGTTCATACGATCCCTTATTATTCGTCAAATCAAGGGCGGATCGAACGATGCTAGTGAACGCAAGACGTCAGCCAATAAGCGTTGATTTTTGGTTTGTAGTTTCACATAAATCTGACGCCCTGTTTTAATGACCTTGGCCGCCATCGCATATAAGCGCCAGCGTATTGTGGTGCAGCGATGACGAGAGAGTGCTTCGGGCAATAACTGACGCATCAGCGCAAACAGGTTGTACAGCCAAGGCTTTCTGCGTTTTGTGGAGTTCTATCGGAGGATTAGGGTACTCAAGGTTTTAGATAATAATTTTATATTTCGGGCTGATTTTCACTCACAGGATCGGAAAAGAGCCTTTTTCACGTTTCTACTGTAAGGATTTGGGATGCTGAATCCATTTAGTCTTTTTTCAAAAACGATTTTAAATTAGCAAGATGCGCATTACCATGCTCCATCTGCTCCTCTTTGCTGACTACAACGCCGGGTTTTCCCTCCCATTGCAATGCTTCAGAAGGTAATTCTTC
>UOFB01000165.1_pt1 | contig 20628 bp, 19 predicted proteins | sample 1988871 | NCBI WGS metagenome assembly UOFB01 (sample SAMEA4712195, study PRJEB27164) | hydrothermal vent metagenome | biome: marine basaltic hydrothermal vent biome; feature: marine hydrothermal vent; material: mineral | place: Pacific Ocean | collected 2011-06-14/2011-07-23 | depth 1719 m | reverse complement strand
AGAGTTACAAAATTATGAAGATCTTAAAAATCTAAAAGAAGCGAAATCTTTAGAAGAGCATCATGAAGGAATAAGTCTTGATGATGCAAAAAAAGAGTGGGGCTTATATTAATAGTTGCATAAGTATTGGCATAGAAATGAGAGTTTTTAACTGGGAATACGCGCAATTTTACTGCAAATACTTATGCAACGATTAATAATCAGGCGTGTTTTTACCCGTGTATCCTTTCCTCAAAAGGTCTTTTTATAGATGCTTAAAAAAAGACAGTGTGCAGTTTTTTTATTATTTTCAACCCGAATCGTATTTAGATAGGGCTTAACTTAAGAGTATTAATTTAGTGATTAAGCGTTCTTCACATTTACAGTTTACGGAACATTCAGTGTCTTTTTTTAGACTGGTTGATGTTGTCGTTATTTCGGTGGCTTTGTTGTTGGTGATGAGCTGGTATCAAGTCTTGTTTAGTAAAGATTATTTATTACTGCTGATTGTAAGTCTGGTTATTTTTAGTTATGTTGCCCAGTCTGTCCAGTTGTATCAGTCCATTCAGTTAAACTTATTTACTCAGCAGTTTTTATTGTTGTTTGCGGTGTTGAGTTTAACGTCTCTATTTGTGACCTTAATTCTTTTTTTAACCAAAGAGGGAGGTTTCTACTCACGAGTTGTGTTGGCTTTTTGGTATGTTGCCTCGTTATTTGGTTTGATGGGGTGGCGCTTGATTTATCGTAAGTTAAAACGACAGTCTTATCTTCAAGGTAAACAGTTACGCAAAATAGCTATTATTGGTTTGACCCCCACGGGGCTAAAGTTATTTAATGAAATAGAAAGTCATCCTGAATTAGGCTTTAAATGCATTGGTTTTTTTGATGACCGAGAGCCGTCTCGCTTAGAAGGAGATACGTCACAGCTTATGGGGTCTGTTTCACAAGCCATTGAGATGGCACGGCGTTATGAAATAGAAGCTGTGTATATTTGTTTGCCTCTTCAGGCAGAACAACGTATTGCTGAGATGATTCATGCTTTAGGAGATACCACTACAGATGTGTATATGGTGCCTAATTTTTTATTGAATAATTTGATGCATGGCAATGTTGGACGTGTGGGGGCTTTGGATACTATTAGTGTGTTTGAATCACCTATTTCGGGTATGAAAGATTTTTATAAGCGCACGTTTGATATTGTGTTTAGCAGTTGTGCGCTCATTGGGTTGTCACCGATTTTATTAGGGATAGCAATCGCTATAAAATGGAACTCAAAAGGGCCTGTTTTATTTCGCCAAGATCGTTATGGCTTAGACGGTAAGCGTATTGGGGTGTATAAGTTTCGTTCGATGAGCGTGATGGATAATGATGCGGTAGTAAAACAGGCGACTAAAAATGATAGCCGTATTACTAAGGTAGGGGGCTTCTTGCGTAAAGCATCACTGGATGAGTTACCACAGTTTTTTAATGTATTGATGGGCGATATGTCGGTGGTTGGGCCAAGACCTCATGCGGTGGCACACAATGAAGAGTACCGTAAGCGTGTGGATTATTATATGTTGCGCCACAAAGTACGCCCAGGCATTACGGGTTGGGCACAAATCAATGGCTGGCGTGGTGAGACCGATACGCTTGAAAAAATGGAAAAACGGGTTGAGTACGATTTAGATTACATTCGTCATTGGAGTATCTGGTTTGATATCAAAATTATTTTTTGGACCTTTTTTAAAGGGTTTGTGAATAAAAATGCGTATTAAATATTAACGGCTTGTTTAGGCTGTCTTGAGCAAGCTCAATTTACTTTGCTATTCTGGCTATTGTTATGAATTTTGATATATACAAGCATCTAATACACTTAAAACTTCATTTAATAATTCGTCATCTGCTTTTTCAATAAACTTTACTCGACGGCTTATATAATCAATTGACTTTACTTGCTCAACCATAATAAAACCTGTTAATGACGATTTTTCTGAAATGTTAATATGAAAAGGAATATTACGGTCTGTATTTGTAACTGGACAAACAATAGTAAGCCCCATTGCTTTATTGAACAAGCTATTGCTAATAACCAATGCAGGCCTTCTCCCTTTTTGTTCATGCCCTGATTGTGGGTCAAAAGTGGCTACAATAAAATCACCTTTTTCGGGGATATAATTCGGCATTTACCAAACCTCTCGTCCTGAAGGAGTACCCCAGTTTTCTTCTTCTACCTTATAATCATCGGGTATTTTACTAATCAAGGCTTTGATGTCATATTTACCTCTTATTTTATGAGTAGGCTCTACAATAATTTTTCCGTTCTTGGCTGAAATGGTGACTTCTTCACCTATTTTTATATGAGAATTTTCAAGAAGATTTTTAGGAATTCTAATTCCTTGGCTATTCCCCCACTTTTGAATCTTAGATAACATAATAAACCTCCCGACATGATATTTTTATACGGATGTATATCTAAGTATATACTTCAAGGTGATTGTATTCAAGTTGTATTTTTTGGGGGATTACAGTTAGCGCAAAATTTCAATGACCTTGTATCGGCTTGAAGTGGCATTTGGAATATGAATGGTAACGGTTTTGTCACGAGGTATGACGCTAAAATTTGCTTTAACGGGTTTAAATTGTTGCTTGCCTTTGCGCCATTCTAATATTTGATAGGGGGTATTGGGATTAAGTCGGTTGGTGGTGATGGTCAGCGTTTTATCTGAACGGTGAATTTCAAATAAATCATAAGGTTTGGCAAGAGGTTCACCAATAAATAGCCCTTCACTGGGTTGCAGTACCGATTTCCAATAGGCCTCGATTAAGGTTTCGCCTTGTAAATATCGAGGAATCAATATTTCAGGATTGGGAAATTTTTGCACAAAATTACAGGGTTCGACTACTGTTCCGTAACTGCCCGTTGCTCCGGCCTCCAGCCATCTAAACGCTTTCATTTGTCCTTTTTCACTTAATCCATTGCCTCCAGCGGAGGTTAAGTGGTCGGCGACAGCACCAGGTAGGTAGTGGTTGGTGAAAATATCGGGTACGTGTTTTAATCCTGTTTGATAAAACATGACCTCGTCTTTAAGTGAAATATAGTCTATTGGTTGTTTACGCATGTCTAAAAAGTGTATCTCTAGCAGGGGATGGCTAGGATAATGGGTTGCAAAGCGCTTAAATAGACCTGCACGAGTGCTTCTGGCTCGGTCTTTGGTTTGGAGTAAATAAGCGTGTCCTTTAGGGCGTGTACCGTCGGATTGCACACCACGTTGAACTAGAGCGTGAATAGTTTCATAATTTTGACCTGTTAATAACATAGTAGGGCGTATGTCTAGGTCTTTCCAAGGCGCACTACTATTGCTGTTAAAGTAGGGCGAATTAGGCGTGGGAAAGCACCCTTTCTTTTTGGGTTGACACCATTTTTGATCGTAACCAAAGGCTAAAGCGCTGGTAATAGACATGCAACCCACACGGTAGGGGGCTTTCCATGTGGCGACAAACGCCTGAATGTCATCGCCCACTTGGCTCATTAAGTTTTGATAGAGCTGGTCAAATTGTTTGGGTGACATACTGGCTTTATTGGGCAGGTCAAGATAAAAAATATGCGCTTCTGGAATATTGCGTTCTTGTTTGTAAAGGAGTGCGGTACGCAGTGAAAGTGCATCGTTATTTTTAACCAGTATGCCAATGTTTTGAGCAGTAATGCCTTGTTGCGGCAGTTCGACCGTAATAGGCCCTTTGGGTGCTAAGGTACAACCAGCGGTGATTAGGCTGAATAGCACAATGAGTATTATGTATTTAATAGGGTAGTGCATGATGGCATGTTCGCAATGTGAAAAATATGTAGGTAATGATACTGTGAATTGATAGGGGGGGGGGAGAAATTTTAAATCGTATCAAAAAGTGATATGATTTCAGCTTGTTATCGTATCAAAGGAGGGGTATATGTGGATTTGGGAGCAAAAAAAATGGCCAAATTTTGAATATGATGTGATGTCGATTATGCCTTATTTAGAGCAAACGGTTCGCGTGGTGTCGCCCCTCGTAACATTGGCCAGGCAGTTAGAGCAAGATAAATGTTTGCGGCTTGAAACTCAGGTTTTACTCGATGAGGTGCTCTCTACGGCTAAGATAGAGGGAGAGATATTAGACCGTGAATCGGTACGTTCAAGTATTGCAAATCGCTTAGGCATTGGTGAAGTATCGTGCTGGTCAAAGTCCTCGCAAGCGTTTGTGGATGTCTTGTTAGAGTCCATTCGTACATCAGATCAAGCACTTACTGAGCCGACATTATTTAAGTGGCATCAAATGCTCTTTATTGAAAAACCACAGTTGTATGATATGAGAATTGGATGCTATCGAAATGACTCTATGCAGGTTGTTTCTGGACGTTACGGCAAGCAACGTGTGCATTTTGAGACTCCATGTAAGAGCAATGAGTGTGTTAAATCTGAAATGGCGAGCTTATTTTGTTATATAAATGAAGCCTCTAATGACTCTTATTACATTAAAGCCGCAATGGCTAAGTTTTGGTTTGTCACCATACACCCCTTTGATGATGGTAATGGACGATTTTCAAGAATAATTGCAGAACGTTTATTGGCAAAATCTGAAAATACCACCGCACGTTTTTATTCACTCTCTACTCAAATAGAAAAAAACCGTAAGGAATATTACGATATATTAGAGCGTACTCAGAAAGGGTCTTTAGAGTTAACCGAGTGGATTATTTGGTTTTTAAAGCAGGTTCAGTTTGCAGCAGAATCAAGTTTGCAAAAATTAGAAAAAATACAGCTAAGCACGGTGTTTTGGGATAAGTATCAACAAGTCTCTTTTAACACTCGCCAGAGGAAAATACTACAAAAGCTATTGGAAGAAGATGGTTTTTTAGAGGGCATGACACGAAAAAAATATAAAAAAATAGTGCGGGCATCAGATGCTACATTGGCAAGAGACTTAAAGGATTTAGTGGATAAAGGTGTATTAATCATAAAAGGGTCAGCAAGAGCCACAAAGTATATCTTGGCGTTGTAAAAATAAAGGGGCAAGATGAATCGAGCTTGCTCAAGAGAAGGTAGGTACTCTGGAGTAGAAAATTTAAAAGCCATAATTAAATACGATATGATTAAGCACGCGATTTCACTTTCTTTTTATTAGTTAACTTATTTGGTTAAATAATGTCATATACTCCGCCTTTTACGATTACCCCATCAATTCTGAATTTAATTGCAGAGATAAGTGAGTCTGTTGGGCGCTTATCGGCAACAGAGGAGCGATCACACCAGTTGCGTTTACGTCGTATAAACCGTATTCGCACGATTCAAGGGTCGTTAGCCATTGAGGGAAATACGCTGTCTGAATCACAAATTACAGCGGTGTTAGAGGGCAAGACAGTCATGGCACCACCAAGAGAAGTTCAGGAAGTTAAAAATGCTCTAGCTGCTTATGATGCTTTTGAGTGCTGGCAGCCCTCTTGTGAAGCAAGTTTGCTTGAGGCGCATCAGATTTTAATGTCTGGATTGGTGGATGAGTTAGGCGTTTATCGTTCTGGTGGGGTTGGAGTAATGAGTGGTTCGGAGGTGATTCACATGGCTCCACCTGCAAATCAAGTACCGCGTTTAATGACAGATTTATTGGGCTGGGTGCAGCGAGCGGAGTATCATCCATTAATTATGAGCTCGGTATTTCATTATGAGTTTGAGTTTATTCACCCTTTTGTGGATGGTAACGGGCGGATGGGGCGATTATGGCAAAGTTTAATGTTAGCAACATGGCATGATCTATTTGTTAGCTTGCCGGTAGAAAGTATCATTTATAGCAAACAAGGAGACTATTATGCGGCACTGTCTCAAAGCACGGCACAAACCGACTCTGCACCTTTTATTGAATTTATGCTGATGATGATTTCTCTGGCGCTAAAAGAGCAAATCAATACCCCGCAAGCTACCCCGCAAGCTACCCCGCAAGCTGTTGTTGATATTCTTAACAAGTATCCTGATTTACTGTCGTATGCAATCAAGCCAAGAGATCGTCAAGAGCTGCAATTATTTTGTGGTTTAAGTGATCGAGAGCATTTTAGAAAAAGCGTGCTTAAACCATTGTTGACACACGGTCTGCTTGCTTTGACCTTGCCTGATAAGCCAAAGAGCCCAAAACAGCGGTATGTTTATCAGAACGTTGACGGCTAGGAGGCTGTCCTAGGAGTGACACGAAAAAAATATAAAAAAATAGCGCGGGCATCAGATGCAACATCGGCAAGAGATTTAAAGAATTTAGTGGATAAGGGTGTATTAATCACAAAAGGGTCAGCAAGAGCCACAAAGTATGTCTTGGCGGTAATTTAATCCTATTAAAAAAGGATTAAATTGATTTAACATTATGTTTGAGTTTAAAAAGATGGTTTAATAGGACTTATTGAACGTGGATTTGAAGGCGGCATAAAAATGGCCAAAAAAGTAGTGATAACGCCACTACCGAAAATAGACGGTAGTTTAAATATGACGGTGATTGGTTGTGTTATTCGTCATAAAAGAACAACGCTTGGCATGACATTAGTAGATGCTGCGGCTCTCAGTAATCTATCAAAGCAAACTTATCAGAATATCGAAAAAGGTCATGCAACGGTTAAAGTTGAATCACTGCTTAAGGCATGCATGACTTTAGGCGTAAAGCTCACCATTATTGCTGATTCGGAGGAGCAAGCTGATGATGAGTGGATCTAGATTTCCTGAACTCAACTTGTATTTTCTCGAGCAAAAGGTTGGCACTATTATTTTTGAGAATGAACGCCAGTGTTATCTTGTTTATGATGGCGAATGGATTCATCACGGGTTTGTTATCTCGCCCCACTTAACTTTTAACACCGCAATAGATTCAGTGGCCACCAGTCGCTTTATACAGAACTTGTTTCCAGAAGGCTCTGCTTTTGAATGCTTAATCGAACTACAAAACCTATCAAAATATAACCTTTATGCGATTCTTAAAACGATTGGACATGATACCGCAGGCGCATTAAGTTTTTTAAAAACAGAACCTAACAGCGAAACCGTTCTTCGTTTGGTTACCCAGAAGGAATTGATTGAGCGACTCAAAGATGGTTCGAGAAAGAACTTGGCTTTTTGGGATGGCAAGTTTCGTCTTTCGGTTGCAGGGGTGCAAAACAAGCTAAATGTGTTTTGTGATGAAACAGGACAGTTTTTTCTAGCGGACGGTGGCTATGCCAGCACTCATATTTTAAAATTCTCCAGCACTCGTTTTCCTAATATCGTGTTAAATGAGTTTTTTTCCATGCGTTTTGCTAAAGCGGTTAGCTTACCTGCCGCACAGGTTGATTTGATTTCGATTGGTCATTTTCGAGCATTGAAAGTTAAGCGTTTTGATCGAAAGCGGGCAAAAAATACGGTACAAAAGCGGCATATGATTGATGGCTGTCAAGCATTGAATTTACCACCTGAATCGAAGTATGAACAAAACTTTGGTAGCTCAAAAGATGTGGCGAATATCCGAGAAGGAGTGAGTTTGTCAAAGCTTTTTGAATTTGCTAATCGTACTTCCGTCCCTGCTCAAACTAAGCAGCATTTACTGGACTGGATTCTTTTTAATTTAATTGTTGGAAACAGTGATGCACACGGTAAAAATATCAGCTTTTATATTGGAAAAAATGGCATTAGCCTAGCGCCATTTTATGACATTGTTTCTGTTGTTTTTGAACATCAAGAAAATTCAGATATTGACATCAACCTTGCGATGGCCATTGATGATAATTTTGATATCAATCAAATCAGAGTCTACGATCTTATCAGCTTAGCTGAAACCATCGGATTTAATTTCTCACTGCTCAAAAGACGATTAGAGCGAATGCTTAAGACTTGTACCGAACAGCTTGAGCGATTGAGGTTTGAGCAACTATCTCGTGATGAAGAAAATTGTTTAGAGCAATATAAGTTTTTGATTCGTGAGCGAATAAGTTATTTTGTCAGTGAACTTGAGCAATTTGATGATGTTTATGCTTCGAATTTTTACAGTAAATAAAAGAAAGAGGGGGGCAAGGTGAATTGAGTTTACTCAAGAGAGGGAACTCTGGAGTAGAAAAAATTGGTACGACCGAGTGGATTCGAACCACCGACCCCTACCATGTCAAGGTAGTGCTCTAACCAACTGAGCTACGGTCGTACAATATATAGAACATGAATAAGGGGGTTTAATGCGTTTTAAAAAACGTATTAATGGTACCAGTGGGCGGACTCGAACCGCCACGCTCGCAAAAGCAACGGATTTTGAATCCGTCATGTCTACCAATTCCATCACACTGGCATAATCATGTGTGCGGCGAATTATAGAGAGTCGCTTAGAAGCTGTCAACTTAAAATAGTACTCCAAATCCTTACATAGAAACGTGAAAAATAGTGTAACCATTTGGAAAGCCTAGGATTTTTAAATATGCAGTCGCCCCCATAGGTTCTCGTAAAATGTTTTAAAGTGCTAGGTTTTTCAAAGGGTTGCGTTAGATTCGTGTTTCTATGTAAGGCTTTTGGGTAAGGATTTGGGTTGAATATAAAGGTGTTATCAGCGAGAATGTCGTCTCTTTTGATTGAAGGCCTTTTTTCGTGAAACGACAAGATTTCTTTTTTGACCTCCCAGAGCCGTTGATTGCCCAACAGCCTACCGCACAAAGGCGCGGCAGTCGTTTATTGGTGATGTTGCCAGAAGGCGAGATTGAAGATAAACAATTTCCAGACTTACTTGATTATGTACAGCCCAATGATTTACTGGTGTTTAATAACACCAAAGTGATTCCTGCACGCTTGTTTGGTGAGAAATCAACGGGGGGAAAAATTGAGCTACTGATTGAGCGAGTGTTGGATGATAAAACGATTTTAACGCATATTCGTTCCAGTCGTTCACCCAAAGAGGGTGCGGTGTTGCGCATTGAAGGCGCATTTGATGTAGAGGTAATTGGGCGACAAGAGGCGTTATTTGTTGTAAAGGTTCAGTCTAATCAGTCCGCTTTAGCGTTAATTGAAGCGCATGGTCACATGCCTTTACCGCCTTATATTGAGCGTAAAGAGGATCAAGAGGCGGACAAAGAGCGTTATCAAACGGTTTATTCCGAAAAACCAGGTGCTGTGGCGGCACCCACCGCAGGCTTGCACTTTGATGAACCGCTATTAAAAGCGATTAAAGAGAAAGGAGCGGACATTGGCTTTGTGACACTGCACGTGGGCGCGGGGACGTTTAAACCCGTTCAGGTGGATGATATTAAAGAGCATGTGATGCACTCAGAATATTTAGAGGTGGATCAAACGCTGGTGGCTCAGGTTGAGAGAACGCGCGCAAAGGGCGGGCGAGTGTTTGCGATTGGCACCACCTCGGTACGCTGTTTGGAGAGTGCTTCTTCGCTGAGTCCAACAGGGCAGTTAGCACCGTACCAAGGCGAGACCGATATTTTTATCACCCCTGGTTATTTGTTTAAAGAGGTGGATGTGCTGTTTACCAATTTTCACTTACCTGAATCGACCTTGATTATGTTGGTGTCTGCCATGGCGGGCTATGAACGTACCATGGCCGCTTACCAACATGCCGTAGAACAAGGGTATCGTTTTTTCAGTTATGGCGATGCAATGTTGGTGTTTCCAGAAAAGAGTTCAAAATAATCCCCCCCCCCTATCTCCGATGTTTTTTTAGAGGTCTCAGGTTAATACACTTCTTTTCTGTGGGCGATTCTGATGAGGGTAATGACTAAAATATTATTTTCTTTTAAATAGATGATTCGATAGTTTCTAGCTCTTTTTCTAAATTTACCTTTATGTTTTCCCTTTAAGGCTTTATCAGAGGCAAAACAACCCGCTTCAAGGTCTTTGATTTTTGAATAAATTAATTGCTGGTTTTTAGGATCGGTTTTTTCAAGCTCTTTAAACGTTGCTTTTGGAATGATGATTTTGAACATTAATTAAGCCCTAGTTTTTGTGCCACCTCTTCAAGTGAATAAGCCTCTGTTTTTCCTGTTTTAAGCTCATCAATTCGTTTATCAGAGATGATCTCGTCAAGTGTATCAAAATAGGAACTTACCGCTTTTTCAATAATATAAGTACGAGAACGCTCTAGCTCGCGTGCATACGAATCTAAATCGGTTAATAATGTTTCATCCATTCGGATATTAATCGCTTTTTTCATGGTTGTACTCCTTTGTATCTACATTATAGCACAGTGGTTGACTTGTTTTAAATCAAAGGAATCGCCTCTTAATAAAATGAATCTGAAAAAAGTCTTGAATTTTCATATAATCCGGACTTAAAAAATGGAACTTGAAGCTGATGATATTTGAACTGGATAATATGGATGGACGCGCTCGCAGAGGGCGCTTAAAATTTGCCCGTGGCGTGGTTGAAACGCCTGCTTTTATGCCCGTAGGAACTTATGGCTCGGTAAAAGCCATGACCCCAGAAGAGGTGGAAGCCACAGGTGCACAGATTATTCTAGGCAATACCTTTCATCTATCGCTTCGTCCAGGAACGGATATTATTGAATTGCATGGCGACTTACACGACTTTATGCATTGGAAAGGTCCTATTTTGACCGATTCGGGTGGCTTTCAGGTCTTTAGCTTAGGTAAAATGCGAAAAATCAAAGAAGAGGGCGTAACCTTTAATAGCCCAGTGAATGGCGCTAAAATTTTTATGGGGCCTGAAGAGTCGATGGCTGTCCAGCGTAAACTGGGTGCAGACATTGTGATGATTTTTGACGAATGTACGCCGTATCCTGCCGAGCATAATGTGGCAAAAGAGTCGATGGAGCTGTCGATGCGCTGGGCAAAGCGTTCTAAAGAAGCACATGGCGATAACCCTGCGGCACTGTTTGGTATTGTGCAGGGCGGTATGTATGAAGATTTGCGAAAAACCTCATTGGAAGGTTTAACGGAGATTGGTTTTGATGGCTACGCCATTGGGGGTTTATCGGTGGGCGAGCCAAAAGATGAAATGATGGCCACACTGGATTACACCGAACCCCACATGCCAAAAGACAAGCCACGCTATTTAATGGGCGTGGGCAAGCCCGAAGATTTGGTCGAGGCGGTGCGCCGAGGCATTGATATGTTTGATTGCGTTATGCCAACACGCAATGCACGTAATGGCTTTTTGTTTTCACGCCAAGGCGTGGTGAAATTGCGCAATGCGAAACATAAAATAAACTTAGATCCCATTGATAAAGCGTGCGGTTGCTACACTTGCCAAAACTATAGCTTAGCGTATTTGCATCATTTGGATAAGTGCAAAGAGATACAGGGCGCACGACTCAATACCATTCATAACTTACACTACTACCAAGACCTAATGCAGGGAATGCGAGATGCGATTGCACAAAATGCACTGGAAGCGTTTGTGGCTGATTTTTACCAAGGAATAGGGCGAGAAATTCCTGAATTAAATTGAGATTTTTTACTTAAGTTGTGCCACAATACAGCGGTTAAATTATTTACTATATTTTGGAGAGTATTTTTATGAGCTTTTTTATTAGTGACGCAATGGCAGAAGGTGCAGAAGCCTCCGCAGGTGCCGGTTGGGAAGGGATTATTCCTTTGGTGTTATTGTTTGTGGTTTTTTACTTTTTGTTGATTCGTCCGCAACAGAAAAAAGTAAAAGAGCATAAAGCGTTGGTTGAAGCCATTAAAAATGGCGATGAAGTCGTTACTTATGGTGGCTTGGCTGGCAAGATTGTTGAGATGGGCGATTCTTTTTGCGAAATTGAAATTGCCGATAATGTTGTGGTAAAAGTAGAACGTCAAAATGTCTCTCGCTTATTGCCAAAAGGCACATTGAAAGGCGAGTAATATCGTTTACTTAACAACAAAAGGGGCGCTTTGCCCCTTTTGTTGTTTCTGGATGTCTTAGTCAAAAAAAATCTCCCCCCCCCCTCTTTTTGAAAATGGAATGAAGAGTATGTTTCAAACACAGCAAAAAATCATATCGAATAAGTATCCAGCATGGAAATACTTATTATTGATTGTGGTGATGATCGTTGGTATCACCTATGCTTTGCCTAATTTATTTGGTGAAGATCCTGCCGTACAAATTTCCCCTGCTAAATCGGTAACATTTAATGCGGATACGCAAGAACAGGTGGCTAAGGCATTAGAGCTTGCCAATGTGCCAGTAAAATCCTCTGTTTTTGAGGGGGGGCGTTTTTTAATTCGCTTTGAAGGCACCGAAGATCAGCTGAAAGCCAAATCGGTTTTAAAAGAGCTGCTCGGTCGAAAAGCCGTGGTGGCCTTAAATTTAGCCCCAGCAACGCCTGATCTTTTAAGAAGTATAGGTGCCGCTCCGATGTATTTAGGGCTGGATTTACGTGGGGGGGTGCATTTCTTAATGGACGTGGATATGGAGGTGGCGGTTTCCAAAGCCTATCTGCGTTATGTGGATGAGATTAAAAGTGTTTTACGTGAACATAAAATACGCTATTTAGCGGTTGAAATGGATGGTGAAACTTTGGCGGTTAAGTTTAAAGACTTACCGACAATGGAAGCTGGATTGGCGGTTTTAAACGAAAAATACAGTGAACGTTTTATCTTGAAGCCAAACAAAGAGACGTCCAGTCCACAGGTTCAGTTACGTTTTACCGATCAAACTATTGCTGAAACGCAAAAATTTGCGTTGCAACAAAACATTACCACGTTACGTAATCGAGTTAACGAATTAGCTGTAGCCGAGCCAGTTATTCAGCAACAAGGCGATCGTCGTATTGTTGTGCAATTGCCTGGTATTCAAGACACCGCACGCGCCAAAGAAATTTTAGGCGCAACGGCAACACTCGAATTTAGAATGGTTGAAGAACGTGGCGATGCTTATCGAGCTGAAAAAACAGGCTATGCACCGCACGGTTCTATTGTGTATCAGTTTAGAGACGGCCGTCCAATATTGTTAAAACGTGGCACGGTTGTGGACGGTGAAAACGTTGTCAGTGCTTCATCGGGTCTTGATCCCGAGCAAGGCTCCGCCATGGTTAACGTCAGTTTAGATGGTGTGGGCGGGCGTAAAATGCTGGCAAATACTAAGAAAAATGTAGGCAATCGCATGGCCGTGGTCTTTATTGAACGACGAGTTGAAACGGTGATGGAAAATGGCGTAAAAGTGAAAAAACGCATTATTACCAAAGACGTGATTAACGCGGCGGTTATTCGTGGCCAATTTGGTGATCGTTTTCAAATTACAGGATTAGACTCACCACAAGAAGCGCAAGATTTAGCCTTACTGTTACGTGCTGGAGCGCTGGCCGCACCAATGGAGATTGTGGAAGAGCGTACCGTAGGCCCAAGTCTTGGGCAAGACAATATTAACCAAGGCTTTATGTCCGTGATTGTTGGTTTTATTTTAGTGTTAATTATGATGGCATGGCGTTATAAATACTTTGGAATGGTCGCCAATGTCGCCTTGGCATTAAACTTGGTGGTGATTGTCGCCGTGTTGTCCATGTTGCAAGCCACGTTAACCCTACCTGGAATTGCAGGGATTGTACTTACCGTGGGGATGGCTGTGGATGCCAATGTATTGATTTTTGAACGAATTCGAGAAGAGCTACGAATACGGGGAACCAGTATTCAAGCGGCTATTCACTCCGGGTATGAAAAAGCGTTTGTCACCATTGCCGATGCCAATATCACCACACTGCTTGCCGCAGTGGTGCTATTCAGTTTTGGAACAGGTCCCATTAAAGGGTTTGCCATTACGTTGTCTATCGGGATTATCACCTCGATGTTTACTGCCATCGTAGGAACACGTGCCGTAATTAATCTCATGTACGGCAACAAACGTGTTGAAAAGCTTTCAATTTAGGACACACTGATGAAAACAGCAGAAATGAAAAACGAATATCAAACCACCAATATTAATTTTATGGGTCAACGTCATTTGGCGTTGGCGCTGTCGGCGATTTTAATCGCAGCCTCGTTTGCAGGGTTGTGGGTAAAAGGGCTTAATTTTGGTATTGATTTTACTGGAGGGACACTCATTGAATTGTCTTACCCTACGCCCGTCGAATTGCCTGAATTGAGAAACAACTTAGTCGAATCGGGTTTTGGTCAAGCCATCGTGCAACATTTTGGTTCGGCGGAAGATGTATTGATTCGAATCGCACCTCAAGATGGACTGAATTCCGCTCAGTTGAGTAATCAAGTGATGGATGCATTGGCAGAGGCTACCGAAGAAGAAATTACGCTTCGTCGGGTAGAGTTTGTGGGGCCACAAGTGGGAGAAGAGCTCACCGAAGACGGTGCATTGGCCGTGTTGTATGCTCTCTTTGGTGTCTTAATTTACGTGGCATTGCGTTTTGAATGGCGTTTTTCCATTGGTTCCGTGGCCGCTTTAGTTCACGATGTGATCTTAACCATCGGTGTTTTTGCGTGGACAGGGATGCAGTTTGATTTAACGGTGTTAGCCGCCATTCTCGCTGTTATCGGATACTCCTTAAACGATACCATCGTGGTCTTTGATCGAGTGCGTGAAAACTTTAGAACCATGCGAGAAGGGACACCCGTTGAAGTGACCAATGTGGCCGTCAATCAAATGCTATCGCGTACGATCATGACATCAGCCACCACATTGGTGGTATTACTGTCGCTGTTTTTCTTAGGCGGAGAAATCATTCATGGTTTTGCCACCGCATTGATTGTTGGAGTGGTTGTGGGAACCTACTCCTCTACCTATGTGGCCAGTGCCGTAGCGTTATTGTTGGGTGTTTCAAAAGAAGACCTAATGAAAGCACCTAAGGAAGAAGAAAATACCGAAGCCGAAGAAGCGGAGCTACAACGTCTGTTTTTAGAGCAAGAAGCAAAACGTGAGGCAAGAGAAGCCAAAAGTTCGGGTTCCTCTACGGCTGAAAGCGACGGTGAATATGAGTCCTCTACGGACAGTGCGCCAGTTGAAGAAAAGCCTAATGTGAACAATGTTAAAAAGAAACAAACTCAAAAACGCACCAAAAAATAAGCGTAAAAAGTGTAAAGAAGAAGCATGACTATGTCACTCATTTTAGAAACCAGCAAGCGACGCACGTTTGCCATCATCTCCCACCCCGATGCGGGTAAAACAACCGTTACTGAAAAGCTGTTGTTATACGGGGGTGCTATTCAAATGGCGGGAGCGGTCAAAAGCCGTAAAACCAGCCGTGCTGCAACGTCTGATTGGATGAAAATGGAGCAGGAACGTGGTATTTCAGTCGCCTCTTCGGTCATGCAGTTTCCTTATCGTGATGTGATGATTAACCTACTCGATACCCCAGGGCACGAAGATTTTTCAGAAGACACCTACCGAACCTTAACAGCTGTCGATTCCGCTTTAATGGTTATTGATGTGGCGAAAGGAGTGGAAGACAGAACCATTAAATTAATGGAAGTCTGTCGTTTGCGCACGACACCCATTTTAACGTTCATTAATAAAATGGATCGTGAAGGCAAAGACCCTATTGACCTATTGGATGAAGTGGAATCGGTGTTAAAAGTCGACTGTGCTCCGATGACATGGCCGATTGGAATGGGAAAACGCTTTAAAGGCATTTATCACCTTTATAATGACACCATTCGTCTGTTTGGTGTTACCGATGGACAGCGAGCAGGTGAAGGAGATTTGATTCAAGGGCTGGATAATCCTGTTTTGGATGAACTGCTGGGCGATCAAATTGAAGAGTTACGTGAAGAGATTGAACTGGTACGTGGTGCGAGCCATGCGTTTGATTTAGATGCCTTTTTAGCGGGTAAACTTAGTCCTGTATTTTTTGGATCCGCCGTCAATAACTTTGGGCTACAAGAGTTACTGGATGGCTTTGCCGATTATGCTCCCACCCCAATGGGACGCGACACTGAAACCCGTTTTGTAAAAGCGGATGAAGAGAAATTAACCGGTTTTATCTTTAAAATTCAAGCTAATATGGATCCTGCTCATCGTGACCGTGTGGCATTTATGCGCATTGTTTCAGGTAAGTACGAAAAAGGCATGAAGCTCAAGCACGTTCGTATTGGTAAAGACGTTAAAGTGGCCAAAGCCATCACCTTTTTAGCCAATAAACGAGAACAAGCAGAAGTCGCCTATCCTGGCGATATTATCGGATTGCATAATCACGGAACCATTAAAATTGGCGATACCTTCACACAAGGTGAAGCGCTTAAATTTACAGGCATTCCGAACTTTGCACCAGAGCTGTTTAGACGTGCACGTTTAAAAGATCCCATGAAAATGAAAGCATTGCAAAAAGGCTTAAATCAACTCTCAGAAGAGGGAGCTACCCAGTTGTTTAGACCCGTTTTAAACAACGATTTAATTTTAGGCGCGGTGGGAATCCTACAGTTTGAAGTGGTCGCACAACGTTTAAAAGACGAATACAACGTAACCTGTTTATTTGAACCCGTGAATGTTAATACCGCACGCTGGGTGATTGGCGATAAAGCAGAAATTGAAAAATTTACTGCCAAAGTGCGCGAAAATGTAGCCTACGATGCGGCTGATTTATTAGTGTACATTGCGCCAACGCGCGTCAATCTATCCTTGATTGAAGAGCGTTGGCCTAACCTACAGTTTGTCGCAACACGAGAGCATTAATAATAGCCTCCTAGAGTAGTGGACATTTTTTAAGACATTCTTGAATGTAAATTTTTATAAGTTATTGAAATACTGTGTAATAATGGCTATCTATTAGTGGACATTATTATGGACAAGACAGTGCTTAGAAATGTAATAAAATATGTTGAAACGATGCGTTTTGGAATGTTTAAATTTCAGGTTGGTTTAAACGACACAGAACTTTCTTTATTGTTACAGAGAGTTGAGGATGCTCAAGAGCGATTTGCCTCTTCTCCACTGTCGCATGTAGCGAATACACTAGAAAAAGAGGTGGTTGTTCGATCCATTTTTGGTACTAATACGATAGAAGGGGGCGAACTTTCAGAAGAAGAGACAGAGAAAATATTGGAAATATCTTCTGAACAGGTACAGAGTACCCAACAGAGGCGCGTACTTAATATTAAACATGCGTATGAATATATCCAAGAAGTTTCGAGTGTCGATGGATGGAACCCTAGCTTAGAGAATGTATTAAATATTCATCGTTTAGTGTATGCCGAACTGGGGGGGGGAAATAATAGACCCGGTGTTTTAAGGGATAACCCTAAAGATAAAGTGACAAAAGTTGGTAATGCTGAACACGGTGGCGTCTATAAGCCACCACAGCTAGGCAAAGATATTCGGCTATTATTGGAAATTTTATTAGAGTGGAATAAAACCCTAGAAAAAGAAGGGATTTCAGCCTTGATAAGGGCGCCACTTGTGCATTTATATTTTGAATTAATTCACCCTTTTTGGGATGGGAATGGACGGGTAGGGCGCGTTTTAGAAGCGGGGATTTTATATTCAAACGGGTTTAGGTACGCCCCTTTTGCACAAGCTAATTTTTATTTAAACAACATAGATTCTTATTTTACTTTATTTAATAGCTGTCGAAAGAAAGCAAAGAAAAAGTATGATTTTCCTAACTCAGAATTTGTAGAATTTTTTTTACAGGGAATGTTAGAGACGATTAATCACCTGCATGATCGGGTTAATAGAATGATTCATGTGGTTTTATTTGAAGCTAAAATAAAGCGTCTATACGATGAAAAAGGCATCAATGACCGTCAGTACGCGATTATTAATGAAGTTTTTCGCAATGATGGCATCGCCCCTATAAACCTATCAAACCTAAAGCAACTTCCCTGGTACATTGCGCTTTATTCAAAGTTAACCGACAAAACAAGAAAAAGAGATTTATCTTCCTTACAAAAGCTAGAGCTAATTCTCATTGATGAGGACGGGCGCTTGCTTCCAGATGTTGTTTAATTGTCAGGTTTCACCATGTTGTACCATCCCAACAAGCTCTGTAATCCAAGGGTTCCTTCGTCACCAATAATGGATAGTTTAATAGGCTATCTACCTTAACGTATTCGCATTACTCCTCTATCTACTCTAAACTTTTATGGACTTACGACTTGAAACCCGTTTGTTTTATCCTCATGATTAAAGTAATTAAATATATTTTTGAGGAGTTTTATAACAATGATGGATAAATTTACGTCTCAATTTCAATCCATGTTGAGTCAGGCGCAAATGTTGGCCGTGGCGGAGGATCATCCATTTATTGAACCGATTCATATTTTATCGGTATTGATGGATGAACAAGCCAACTTATTACAGTTGGCGAAGGTTGATAAGGCTCAGTTAAAGTCGCTGTTAACAGAAAAAATTGCAGCGATGCCAAAGGTATCGGGGGCACAAAGTGATGTGACGCTCTCGAAGCAATCAGTGAAATTGTTAGGTCAGATGGATAAATTGGCGCAACAAAAAGGCGATGCTTATATTGCCAGTGAATTGTTCTTTTTAGCCTTATTAGACAGCAGTGATATTGCGGCAAGCCTGTTTAAAAAGGCAGGAGCAAATAAAAATAACATTAGCCAAGCCATTGAGCAGGTAAGAGGAGGCGAAAACGTGAACGATCAAAATGCAGAAGAGAACCGCCAAGCACTGGAAAAGTACACCGTTGATTTAACCGCGCGAGCGGAAGAGGGTAAGTTGGATCCCGTGATTGGTCGAGACGATGAGATTCGCCGTGCCATTCAGGTCTTGCAACGCCGTACCAAGAATAATCCAGTATTAATTGGTGAGCCAGGGGTGGGTAAAACCGCGATAGTGGAAGGATTAGCGCAACGTATTGTAAACGGCGAAGTACCAGAGGGGGTTAAAAATAAGCGCGTATTATCTTTAGATTTAGCGGGCTTATTGGCAGGAACTAAATACCGTGGTGAATTTGAAGAGCGTTTAAAAGCCTTGTTAAAAGAGCTGGAAAAAGAAGAAGGCAAGGTAATTTTATTTATAGATGAAATTCACACCATGGTGGGTGCGGGTAAAACGGAAGGCTCGATGGACGCAGGGAATATGCTTAAACCCGCCTTGGCACGTGGCGAACTTCACTGTATTGGCGCGACCACCTTAGATGAGTACCGTCAATATATTGAAAAAGATGCGGCCTTAGAGCGACGTTTTCAAAAAGTGATTGTGGATGAACCTACTGAAGAGGATACCATTGCAATTTTACGTGGCTTAAAAGAGCGTTACGAGATTCATCATGGGGTGGCAATTACCGATCCAGCCATTATTGCCGCCGCTCATTTATCACAACGCTATATTACCGATCGTCAGTTGCCCGATAAAGCAATTGATTTAATTGATGAAGCGGGTTCACGCATTCGGATGGAAATTGACTCAAAACCTGAGGTGATGGATAAGTTAGATCGTCGCTTAATTCAGTTAAAAATGGAGCAGATGGCGCTTAAGAAAGAGAAAGACGACGCGTCTAAAAAACGTTTGGCTATTTTGAAGGATGAAATTAAAACGCTTGAAAAAGAGTATTCAGATTTAGAAGAAATTTGGAAGCGTGAAAAAGCGGCTCTGCAAGGTGCGCAACAGTTTAAAGAGCAATTGGATGCAGCGCGTATTGAGTTAGAATCGGCAAGACGTGCAGGCGATTTGGCTAAAATGTCTGAAATTCAGTATGGCAAACTCCCCGAACTAGAGGAAAAAATTAAAGCCGCTGAACTCGCTGAAACGGAAGCGGAAAGTACCGAGGGCACGCATTTATTAAGAAATAAGGTCACCGAAGAGGAAATTGCCGAAGTCGTCGCACGTTGGACAGGGATTCCTGTTTCACGGATGATGGAAGGCGAGCGTGAAAAATTACTGAAAATGGAAGAGGTGCTCGGTAAGCAAGTGATTGGGCAAGATGAAGCGGTAAAAGCGGTATCCGATGCAATTCGACGCTCCCGTGCGGGACTGTCCGATCCAAATCGTCCGAATGGTTCGTTCCTCTTTTTAGGGCCAACGGGTGTGGGTAAAACGGAACTGACCAAAGCCTTGGCTGATTTACTGTTTGATACCACCGATGCCATTGTGCGTTTGGATATGTCGGAATTTATGGAAAAACATTCAGTCTCCCGTTTGGTGGGTGCGCCTCCAGGGTATGTGGGATATGAAGAGGGCGGTTATTTAACCGAAGCGGTTCGCCGTAAACCGTATTCTGTTATTTTGTTGGATGAAGTAGAAAAAGCACACCCCGATGTCTTTAATATTTTACTGCAAGTATTGGACGATGGTCGCTTGACCGATGGGCAAGGGCGTACGGTGGACTTTAAAAACACCGTGATTGTGATGACCTCTAACTTAGGCTCTCATATTATTCAGGAGAAAGCGGGTAGCGCAACTTATGATGAGATGAAAGCCGATGTGATGGAAGTAGTTGGCGGCCACTTTAGACCAGAGTTCATTAACCGAATTGATGATATTGTGGTGTTCCATCCGTTGACTCGAACACAAATTCGTGCGATTACCGAGATTCAATTGAAAGGGTTAATTCAACGATTGGAGGACTCGGATCTTGCATTGAATGTACAAAAAACGGTATTAGATGTTATTGGTGAGGCAGGATTTGATCCTGTGTTTGGAGCAAGACCGCTAAAACGTGTGATTCAACAGCGCATTGAAAACCCATTGGCACAAAAAATCTTGAACGGAGATTATCCTGCGGGTTCAACTATTCGGGTTGAATTGGTTGATGATGAGATTCAATTTAATTAAGTTTAATTGTGGTACTTTAAAAACCAAA
>UOFB01000067.1_pt1 | contig 21042 bp, 24 predicted proteins | sample 1988871 | NCBI WGS metagenome assembly UOFB01 (sample SAMEA4712195, study PRJEB27164) | hydrothermal vent metagenome | biome: marine basaltic hydrothermal vent biome; feature: marine hydrothermal vent; material: mineral | place: Pacific Ocean | collected 2011-06-14/2011-07-23 | depth 1719 m | reverse complement strand
GGAAGGGGTGTGGGAGGGGGGGGGTATTTTATGAAAAGGCCCTTTACGCGGGGGGGGGTGTTTGTTTTTGGTGGGGGGGGGGGTTTTTTTTCCCCCCCCCCCCCCCTTCTCTTGTTTTTTTTAGAGCATTCTAAAAAAGAATCCTGCGTTTTTAACGATTGGCGGTGGTTTTATTATGTGAGGACATCCCATTTTGTGGGCATTTTCTTGGGTTATTTGCAGCTCTTTTAAATCGTTTTCGGCATCAAAGCCATCGCGCTCTTTCCAGCCTTGCGTGTGTTGTAAGATAATATCTGCCAGCGCATCGGTGTGGTCTTTACGGTCATTTAAGCAGCGAATAAAGCCAAATTTCTCCCCCCCCGCTTCTTCAAAGTATTCACGATTTTCTTCCCCAATCTCTTCAATCGTTTCAAGACAGTCGGCTGAAAATCCAGGGCAAACCACTTGAATGTCTTTAATGCCTAGAGCAGGAAGTGATTTTAAGGTCGCGTCGGTATAGGGTTTAATCCACTCTTCTTTGCCAAATAATGATTGAAAAGTGACTTGGTATTCCTCTTTTGACAATCCCAGCTCTTCGGCCACAAGACGAGAGGTTACGTGGCACTCACAGTGATAAGGGTCGCCGTTGTCTAAGTAGCGTTGTGGTACGCCGTGATAAGACATGACCAGTAGTTGTGGCTTTCCGTGCTCTTTTTGATAGTCTTGAATGCTGTTAGCCAGTGCGGAGATGTAGCCTGGATGGCGGTGATAATGATTAATAAAGCGCAGCTCGGGTAACCAGCGCCATGTTTGTAGTTCGGCGGTAACGGCATCAAAGGTGGAGGCGGTGGTGGCGGCAGCATATTGTGGGTAGAGTGGTAGCACCACAATGCGTCGACATCCTTTATTTTGTAACTCTTTTAAGCCATGCGCAATGGAGGGGTTGCCGTAGCGCATGGCTAAAGCAAATTCAACACGGCCTTGAAAGTGTGGCCGAACGGATTCTGAAATGGCATTGACTTGGCGTTGGGTGATGTTGAGCAGGGGAGCGCCCTCTCCTTCACTGTTCCAGATCGTTTTATAGGCTTCGGCGGATTTTGCTGGGCGGGTATTTAAAATGATGCCATTTAATATTAAGCGCCATAACCAGCGTGCAGGAGGCGGTTCGACAACGCGCGGATCCATTAAAAACTCTTTTAAATAGGGTTTTAAGGCCTCTTTGGTGGGCGCATCGGGTGTACCAAGATTGGTAATGAGTACCCCTGTGGCACTGTCTTCACCGTGTTGAAAGCGTTGAATTCCTTGATACAGCAAAATTCATCTCCAGAATAAATTGATTTTTTGATTGCGAATATTGTAGAGTAAAATGTTCGGAGTAGGCAGAGAATTTTTGACTTGGTTGTTGCACGGAAAAATAAGTGGTGCGCTTGAGAGGATTCGAACCCCCGACCCCTGCCTCCGGAGGGCAGTGCTCTATCCAGCTGAGCTACAAACGCAAATTTTAATTGAGCACGTATTATAAAGCGATTCAATTTTTTTTCGGTAGAATTTTTGTTTTTAAAAAGGGTATATGCTTAATAATGTTAAAAAAATGGTGGTGTATCAGCTTAATGTTTGGAATACTTGGTGGGTTACAGGGGTGTGAAGGTGTTGGTTCATTAGGCAATCAGGTTGCAGAGGGTAAAGCTTTTCCTGAAATGAAGTTAGTTACTTATGAAAATGAACCATTTTCTCTTGAATCCTTAAGAGGTAAGGTGGTGATTCTAAAGTTATGGGCAACATGGTGTGGTGTTTGTCGTGAGGAAGCACCATATTTTTTAACTTTTTCTAAGAAGCTGGATGACTCAGTGGTGGTGGCATCGGTTTCGGTAGATAAAGATTTAAACTCAGCAAAAGAGTATTTGCTGGATCACCCAAATACATTTTTGCAATTGTTTGACCAAAGTATGGTGCAAACTAAGCTGGTTTTAAAGACAAGTGTTATTCCTCAGGTGTATGTTATTGATCGCAAAGGTATTTTACGTTACTACATGGTAGGGCTTGTTGATTGGAATGATGAGATGTTAAAAAAAATGCAAGCACTGCTTGAAGAAAATGATTAAAAAACCGTAAATCCCTTTTTGCTTGTAAGGGGATAAAGAGAAGTTAAGTAAGTATTTGCTTTTATTGAAGTTTGATGGTTTTAGTGTAATTATGATAATGGTGGTATAAAAATAATTTAGGCTGAAATGCGGGTCACTACGGCAGATGTGCTTATATGGCATAAAATTTTGTTATGAATGTGGTAGTATCCTTTTTCTGAAATTTAATGTGCTCTGTTTGTGTCTTGCAGTTAATTTTGTACGAGATTATGTTGAGCAATAAGGCTGGAGCGAATATGACTGGTCGTAATAAATGGTTAATCGCAATTACATTGGTTGGAGTGTGGTGGTCGGCAGGATTAATGGCTGACAGTCAGGCGACAAAAGAAAAGCTGGATGAATCGCTTGTGGTGGCAGAAAAAGAGACGCCAGAAGAGACCATTGCGCGAAAAAAGGCTAAGGCACATGCCGATACGATGGATGAGCCAAAGTTTGGTTGGGATCCATTAGCCATTATTGGCTCTAAGCATGATTTATCTGCTTTAAATAAAAGGGCGGGGGTTAAAGCGATGGAAGGGTTGGCTTATGATGATTATGGCTATGCCTGTGTGTATTGTCATGTGCCACCTGAGACGGGTAAAAAAGGGGGTGCACCACAGCAGATAGCGGGTTGGAATCGGATTCGTTCGGATATGCGTGATTACACGTTGTATTCCAGTCGCACCTTTAAATCGACGGTTAAAATACCGAATGAAATTACTTTGTTGTGTCTTTCTTGTCATGATGGAACCATGGCGGTGGATCAGGTTGTAAATACGCCGAGAGCATGGAAAAGCGGTGAAAAAATGACGTTGCACATGAAGATTAATTCGGGAACGGATTTGGATCATTGTGGTTTATGTCACGATGGTTTTACCGCGCATGATTTGGGGAATCGTCATATTGGTACGGATATGCGCCGTAACCACCCCGTTTCGATTCGTTTTCCAGGGTTGGGGGCGGGGGCATCGGATTCATTGCAGTTTGCCTTTAATTCACCCTACGATAAATTTGGGTTTGAAAATGGGGTACGTTTGTTTGATGGGTTTGTGGAGTGCGCTTCGTGCCATAATGTGCATGAACCTGATAAAGTGAAATTTTTACGAGTTAAACCGGAGTATTTATGTATTACCTGTCATTCCTATTAAAGCGAGCGATTCCGCTCCTTACATTTGTAATTGGTGTTTTTCTTTTGTCTGCATGCGGAACAAAAGAGGAGTTTAAGCCTTTTATACCGCCTGTTTATCCCATGGCACCTGATAAGCCTCGCTTTGTTTATGAGCGATCTCTTATGGGCAGTGCAGATGTGCGAGTATTAACTTCAGAAGAGAAGTTTAAGGCGATGGCAACAGGTATTTCAACGGGTGAACGAGGGTTGATTAAGCCATTTGATGTTTCCGTGCGTAAAGGGCGTGTTTATGTAACGGATACGGTAGCGCGTTCGGTGGTTTTATTTGATATAAAGGGTAAGCAGTTTGTAGAGTTTGGTAATCGTGGTCCAAATGCATTGTTAAAGCCGATTGGCATTGGTCTATCACCTTCTGAGGAGGTGTTTGTTGTCGATCTTACGGCTAAAAGTATTCATGTTTATGACAAAAATGGACTGCTTTTACGCAGATTTGGTTCTTCAGAAGAGTTAAGTCGACCCGTTGATGTGGCGATTAGTAATGATGGACGTTACGCCTATGTGGTGGATACAGGAGGTGTTCAAAGTGCTTGGCATCGCGTCGTAAAATATAATGCTAATACGGGTGAGGTCGTCAAGATTATTGGTGAGCGTAGTTCGGGGCTGGGTGGTTTTAATTTCCCTATGACGATTGCAATTGATTCAAAAGATCGTATTTATGTATTGGATTCTGGAAATTTTCGAGTCCAGCGCTTTAATTCGGATGGCAAGTTTGATCTTACTTTTGGTAGTGTTGGAACGCGACTTGGACAGTTTTCACGTCCAAAAGGGATTGCCGTCGATTCTAATGATAATGTGTATGTAATGGACGCTTCGTTTGCAAATTTTCAAATTTTTAATGATAAGGGTGAAATGTTGATGTTTATTGGTCAACGCGGTTCAGATAATGAGCCTGGAATGTTCTCGTTGCCTGCTGGAATTACGGTAGATGAGGATGGTCGAATTTATGCGGTGGATCAGTTCTTTTCTAAGATTGAAGTGTTTCGGCCTTATGGTATGAAACAGGGCGATGGGTATGCAGGTGTTCCGCCCGCGAAAGAGTGAATTTAGTCGTTATGATGCAGATAGAGAAGCGTTTATGTTAGAAATTGAAGGGTTGGCGGTTGAGCGTGAAGAGCGCTTATTGTTTTCAGATTTATCCGTCAAGCTGTTATCGGGAGAAGGTCTGCACATTGTTGGAAAAAATGGTGCGGGTAAGACGACGTTATTGCGGGTTCTATGCGGTTTAACCTCGCCTGCAGCGGGAACCATTAAATGGTGTGACCAAGATGTTACGGAGTTTCGAGAAGCGTTTTGCTCTGACTTGTTGTATTTGGGACATAAAAATGCCAATAAAACAGAGTTGAATTGTCGTGAAAATTTAAAATTAGCACTTGGAGTTCAATCAGTTTCGGATGCCGAGATAAGAGATGCTTTGCATGAAGCAGGCTTAGGAATGCTTCATCACTTACCCACCCGATTTTTATCCCAGGGGCAGCAACGTCGTCTTTCGCTTGCTCGTTTGTTGTTAACCAAAGCAAAGCTTTGGGTATTGGATGAGCCTTATGTTGCCTTGGATTATAAAGCGATTGAATGGTTAGATTCTATTTTAGAGCGTCATTTAAAAAATCAGGGATTATTAGTGCTAACATCTCACCAAGTGCTTACCATGTCGAGCACAATAAGAGTGTTAAACTTAGGTGAGCAGCATGCATAAGATGCTTTGGAAGCTATTCAGTCGTGATATGGCACTTTTTATGCATCGAAAACAAGATGTGGTAACGGTGTTAGGGTTTTTCTTGGTGGCGGTTGCGTTATTTCCTTTAGGGATCTCTTCAGATCCCGAATTATTAAGAAATATTGCGCCTGGTGCCGTTTGGATTGCGGCATTGTTTTCAACCGTTTTAGCATTGGATCGTCTGTTTTCAGAGGATTTAGAGGATGGAACGCTGGAGCAACAGTTATTGATGCCTGTTCCTGTTTCTCTCTTGATTTTGGTTAGGCTGATTGCGCACTGGGTGATTACAGGTTTGCCTCTTGTATTGCTAGCGCCTGTAATGGGGCTTCAGTTTGGACTTGCATTAAACGAAATTGTTATTTTGACATTAAGCTTGTTGCTTGGAACGCCTGTCTTGGTCTTGCTTGGAGCCATTGGTGCGGCATTAACGGTAGGTTTAAAAAGCAGTGGAGGCTTGGTTACGCTGTTGCTTTTGCCTCTTTATGTTCCCATTCTTATTTTAGGAACGTCTGCGGTGTCTTCTGTTATGCACGATGGAGGGGTGACAGCGCATTTTTCATTAATGGGTGCGGCTTTAATTGTTAGTCTTGTTTTGTCTCCTTTTGCCGTAGCCACGGCACTTAAAATTACATTGGACTAGTCTTTATGCGTATAATATTTTTCTGTAAAAAACCTTTATTTTATTAATCTCTCAAACTGTTAAGCATTAGGAATTGAATAAATGAGTGCAATACGTCGAATACCTTGGATGAAGTATGCTTCGGCTTCAAATTTTTACCCACTAGCCAATCGTTTGGTGCCATTATTTATGGGCTTGGCAATCGTTTTGGCGTTAATGGGCTTGTATGTGGGTTTTTTTGTTGCCCCAATTGATTACCAGCAAGGGAACAGCTATCGAATTATGTTTATTCATGTGCCTGCCGCTTGGATGTCAATGCTTATTTATTTGTTGTTGGCCATGTATGCCATTATCTCTTTAGTGTGGCGAGTGAAAATGGCTGATATCATGGCTTATTCTTTAGCACCCACGGGGGCCATGTTTACGTTTTTAGCGTTACTAACGGGCGCGTTGTGGGGGCGTCCTACTTGGGGTACTTATTGGGTGTGGGACGCTCGTTTAACGTCTGAACTGCTTTTACTGTTTTTATATTTAGGATACATGGGGCTTTATAGTGCCATTCCTGATCGTCAAAGAGCCAGTCGAGCGGCTTCTTTTTTAGCTATTGTGGGCGTGGTAAATGTTCCGATTATTTATTTCTCTGTTATTTGGTGGAACAGCCTTCATCAGGGGTCTTCTTTTTCTGGGGGGCCAAGTATGACGGGTGAAATGCTTTCGGCTCTGCTTCTAATGGTTTTTGCCTGCTGGGCTTATACCATCGCGGTGGTGTTACGACGAGCGCAAGCGGTGATTCTTGAGCGTAAAAAAGTCGCCTTGTGGGCGAGTCAGATTTCAAAAAAATAAGGAGGCATGAATCATGGGTATAGGTGAGTTTTTACACATGGGCGGTCATGGGTTTTATATTTGGGGCTCTTATGGAACCGCGTTATTTTTGATCATACTAGAAGCATTTTGGGTGTCAAAAAGACGGAGTAAGGCTAAAAAAGAACTTGAGCAAATGGAAGCCGAATTTGCACGTATAGATAACCAAGGAATGAATGGATGAAGCCTCGTAGTAAAAGATTTGTATTGATCGGAACCATTATTGTCGCATTTGGTATTGCGGTGGCTTTAGTGCTGAATGCATTTCAAGAAAATTTAGTGTTTTTTCATACGCCAACCGAAGTGAAGGAACGCAGCGTCCCTTATGATCGAGCCATTCGTATTGGTGGGCTGGTTGAAAAAGGAACGTTTAAGCGTGAAGGAGAGTCAACAACGGTGACATTCAATGTGACAGATGGCGAGTCTTCTATTTTAGTAAGTTATACAGGCATTTTGCCAGACCTTTTTAGAGAGGGACAGGGAATTGTTGCAGAAGGAAAGCTGTTAACCAGTGGACTGTTTGTAGCGAGCCATGTTTTTGCGAAGCATGATGAAACATACATGCCGCCTGAAGCCGCAGAAGCGTTAAAGCGTGCGGAAGAGAAGGCAATTAAGAAATCTGCTGAGCAGGCTACGGTCGAATCAGTAGGAAAAGGAGAATAAAGAATGCTTCCTGAAATAGGACAATTTTTAATGGTATTGGCATTTTGCCTTGCTGCAATACAAAGTATTTTACCGTTATTGGGTGCTCAGCGTGGTCAGCTGTCTTGGATGCGAATGGCACCTAATTTAGCATGGGCACAATTTATGGCTTTAGCCGCTGCTTACGGCTTATTAACCTATGCCTTTATTAATTATGACTTTAGTGTGGCTTATGCGGCCTCTAATTCAAGTTTAAATCTTCCTATTGAGTATCGTATTAGTGCGGTCTGGGGGGGGCATGAAGGGTCTCTTCTTTTATGGATTATGATTCTAGCGGGTTGGGGCGTTGCGGTGGCCAGTTTTAGCAATAACCTTCCTGTGGCAATGAGTAGTCGTGTTTTGGCTGTGATGGGTATGGTATCGGTTGGTTTTATTGGTTTTATGGTGTTTACATCGAATCCTTTTGATCGCTTGATGATGGTGCCGTTGGATGGCAACGACCTGAATCCGATGCTACAAGATCCAGGCATGATTTTTCACCCCCCCCTGCTTTATATGGGATATGTTGGGTTTGCGGTTGCCTTTGCATTTGCCATGGCAGCGTTGATTGGTGGGCGTTTGGATGCTTCTTGGGCAAGATGGTCTCGCCCTTGGACAACGGTTGCTTGGGTTTTCCTAACTCTCGGTATCGCGCTTGGTAGTTGGTGGGCTTATGCTGAGCTTGGTTGGGGGGGCTGGTGGTTTTGGGATCCAGTTGAAAATGCTTCTTTTATGCCATGGTTGTTAGCAACGGCTTTGATTCACTCATTGGCGGTAACTGAAAAACGTGGTGCATTCCGTAGTTGGACGGTGATGTTAGCCATCTTGACGTTTGCATTAACCATCGTGGGGGCTTTCTTGGTTCGTTCTGGGGTTATTACCTCTGTTCACGCCTTTGCAACGGATCCAACGCGTGGTGTGTATATTTTAGTCTTTTTAGCGGTTGTGATTGGAGGCTCGTTGATTTTGTACGCATGGCGTGCTCCTAAAGTTGGTATGGGCGGCGGCTTTAGTTCTTGGTCTAGAGAAACAGTGTTACTTGCGAACAATGTTTTGTTGGTTGTCGCTTGTTCCGCTGTATTTATTGGAACAATGTATCCGCTTATTATTGATGCACTGGGAATGGGAAAAATGTCAGTAGGGCCTCCATATTTTAATGCCGTCTTTGTGCCGTTAATGGTGCCTCTGTTAATTATGATGATTATTGGGCCGTTGGTGTCGTGGAAAAATGCAACCTTTAAAGGGAGTATAGAGCGCCTCTATCCTGTGCTGGCTGTTGCTCTTTTAGCTGCCGTAGTTTGGCCATTAGCGATGGGAGAGTGGGGGTTGATTGTAGCCGTGATGGTCTTTATTGCAACAGGAATTGTGGGTACTTTTATTGTGGATGTTTTACCTCGAATTAAAGCTCCCGATTTATCAGGACGTATTGCAAAAATTAAAAAGCTGAACACAAGCTGGTTGGGAATGCATGTTGCCCATATTGGAATGGCGATTACAATTATTGGAATGGCCATGGCGGCAGGCTATCAGTCAGAAAAAGACGTTCGTTTGGCGCCTGGCGATGTCGTTGAGTTAGCGGGTTATAGCTTTACTTTCAAGGGTGTTCAGCAGGTAAGGGGTGCAAATTATGCTTCACAGTACGGTACAGTCGAAATTAGAGAAAATGGTGAATTATTAACTATTTTGAATCCTGAAAAGCGGACTTATGATAAGCATAAAGGGATGCCGATGACACAAGCCAGTATTGATCGTTCGGTCTTTAGAGATCTGTATGTTTCTTTAGGTGACTCAGTCGGCACATCTGGTGCGTGGATTATTCGAGTGTACTATAAGCCGTTTATGACATGGTTATGGACAGGGGTGATTATTATGAGTGTGGGCGGTATTTTGGCCATTAGTGACCGTCGTTACCGTGTGAAAATTAAGCGACGTTTGACTGGGCGCCAAGAAGAAAATCAAGCGGTTGTTGATTAGGAGAATATTATGAATCGACATATGATTCCATTGGTTGTTTTTGCGGCATTGTTATTATTATTTTGGGTGGGCTTAGGTCTTAATCCCAAAATAATTCCCTCTCCATTAATAGGGAAGGAAGCGCCCAAATTTGAGTTACCTGAATTGCATGATTCGCAAAAAATAGTAAATAATGAGATGTTAAAAGGACAGGTTACATTATTTAATGTATTTGCTTCTTGGTGTGTTTCATGTCGTGCTGAGCATCACCATTTGTTGAAATTGCAGCGTCAAGGTTTTCATTTGGTAGGCTTGAACTATAAAGATGAAAAGCAAGATGCATTAATGTATCTCAGGCAGTTGGGTGGTGACCCTTATGCCATGATTGCTTTTGATTATAAAGGGGATGTTGGTATTGAGTGGGGTGTTTATGGCACGCCTGAAACCTTTGTTATTGATAAAAAAGGTATTGTTCGTTATAAACATACTGGCCCTTTGTATCGAGAGGTGATTGAAAAAGAGTTGATACCTTTGATTAGAAAACTGGAGCAAGAACCATGAAAATCGTTTTAGGAATATTTATTGCGATGAGCTTTTTATTGAGTTCGTCCGTTTATGCTTTAAAAGCGGGTGTTCCGTTGGAGTTTAAAGATGCTGAGCAGGAGGCGTTGTATAACGACATGCTTCATGAATTGCGCTGTACAGTATGTCAAAATCAGACCATTGCCGGTTCAAATGCGAGCTTGGCGGATGATTTAAGAGGGCACCTGTATAAAATGGTAAAAGAGGGAGCGGATGAAAAAGAGATAAAAACGTTTATGGTAGATCGTTATGGCGAGTTTGTTTTATATAAGCCTACTTTTGGTTCCTCCACCTATCTTCTTTGGATAGGGCCTTTTTTGCTGTTGTTATTAGGCGTAGTGGTGTTAAGAATGAATGTACGATCACGAAATAAAATTAATAGTGACCGTGATCTGACAAAGGAAGAGTCTGAATTATTGGATAATTATTTAGACTCAAAAGAGGAGAAGAAGTAGATGTTTATAACGGTAATCGCGTTAATTAGTTTGGTTGTTGTGATATGGGTTGTGTGGCCTCTTATTCGAGCTAAAAAAGATGTTAGTCCCGATTTACAGTCGGTTAATTCAAAGCTTTTAGAGACGCAAATAGCTGAATTGGACGCTGATTTGGAACAAGGAGTTATTGAAAAAGGGCAGTATGACGCGGCACGATTAGACTTACAGCGAACTTTTTTGGAGACCGCTACTGAAAGTGATATTCAGCCTAGCTTGCATGCAAAGGCAGATCCTTTATTGATTGTCTTGATTGCTGTGGTTTTACCTGTTAGTGCTTATTTTATCTATAAGCAAGTAGGAACGGATCCCGCTTCTATTCAGTATCTAGCGGATCAACCTGCAGGCTCTAGTCAAGCTGGTGGGCCGCACGGTGGTTCATCTGGGAATGATATTAATGCTATGTTAGTGAGTGTGCGTGAAAAAGCGGATGCGGATGCGGATGATTTAGACAGTTGGAGAATGCTCGCACAAATTCTTCATATTATGAAAGATATGAAAGGTGCTGAGAAAGCATACTTACATTTGATCAATAAAGGTGTTGAAGAGGCTGAGGTTTATGCTAATTATTCTGATGTGCTTGCTTCACAAGAAGGGGGGATTTTAGTGACCTCTCCTGCATTTGAATGGGCTAAGAAAGCACTCGTACTTGAGCCAAATCATCAGCAAGCTTTATGGATTGCAGGCACAGCAGCTTATTACAGTAAAGATTATGGGCAGGCTAAACAGTTTTGGACGCATTTGTTGAGTTTATTAGAGCCTAGTTCAGAACCCTATAATGTAATTTCTGAAAACTTGAAGCAGATGGATGTTGAATCTTCAGCAAAGTAAGAGGGTCATAATCTATAATCGGTTTAAAAAACCTTAAGGTGTATTAAAATGAAAAAAATACTATTTATATGTTTAGTGAGCTCAATTTCATTCAATGCCTTTTCAGCGGGTGCTGGAGAGCGAGTTTACAATCAAGTCTGTTTTGCTTGCCATGATCAAGGTGTTTTTGGCGCCCCAAAGCTTGGAGATGTATTAGATTGGACAGATAGGATATCCAGAGGGAAAAGTATTTTAAATTACAATGCCATTGAGGGCTATGCTGGCAGTAAAGGTTTTATGCCACCCAGAGGAGGTGACCCCACATTAAGTGATATGGAGGTTAAAGAAGCTGTTCAGTATATGATCGATAAAAGCTGGTAAAATATCCTGTTTAACAGGTAGAGTTAGCACGCTTAGAGGTATTAGTTCGACTTGTTTTATTTACCCTTAAGAAGGTAAACTGTATTCAGGTCAATAATTATTGAGAAAGAGTTGAGATATTTTGACTTAGCTACAGTCGTTTAGCTTTAAAATAAGTTCAAACTCCATTGAGTTTGTCTATTGTAAGGTTATATAGAGGTAATAAGTAGAAATTTTATAGAGTCATTAATTTAATTGGTGCGAGCCTAATGGGTTTACTAGGAGTTTATTATGAAAAATTTTAAAATGAAATTGTCGGTAGTTAGTTTGGGAGCCGTGTTTTTTTTAGGGAGTGCTCAGGCAGCAATTACTGGATCGATGCATGATTTAAGTACGGGCGGGCCTGGTGGTGGAGTGGGCGCAACAGGTGAAATATGCGTGTTTTGCCATACGCCCCATGGGGCTGATACAGGTGCTCCAGCGCCTTTATGGAATAAAATTCTTCCTGCTTCTAACAGCTTTACTACGTATAACATTCTGAATACGGCCACTTTAGACGGTACAATTAATTTGAATGCAGGGGGTATCTCTTTAGCATGCTTGTCATGCCATGATGGAACAACTGCGCTTGATTTGGTGTTAAATGCACCAACCACTTTGCAAGGGACTTATCGTTATGATGCCGCTGGAGCTAACTTAGGAGGTGGTGTTACTATGGTTGATTTTGTCTCAGGAGATCCATTGAAAGCAGGAATGCCAGTTCCAGTTTTGGGTAAAGACTTGAGAGATGATCACCCAGTAGGAGTGCAGTATGCGGGTGGAGGGTTGCTATGGGCGGATATTACGGGAGGGAATACCGTAGCGGCTGCCGCGAATGATAAGTTGTTCAATGAGCCTTCTTGGAGTAATGATCGTTTATGGATTGGAACGGTAGCTGAAACTGGTATAGAGGGCAGTAGTAGGTTGCCTTTGTATAACGGTACGTTATTAAGTCTAGGGCCTATGGTTGAATGTGCGACGTGTCATAATCCGCATGTAACAACAAATGGATCTTTTTTGCGTATGTCAAATGTCGGAAGTGCTTTATGTCTAGCATGTCATATCAAATAGTCATTTTTTTAAGTGGAGCGTTGTAGTTTAAAGGTTTGATTTATGCAGAAACAAAGAACATTTGTCTGTTGGTTGTTTTGCTTCTTGCTTGTATTTATATTTTCTTCGGGCAGTGTTTTGTCTTCAGAAGGGGAGAAGCAAAAATTATTTGCAACCGTTGATGGGTACGATATTTCGGAAGCGGTTTATTTATCTGCTTTGCAGGTGGAGGCCAAAAAACGCTATTATCATGGTCGAATTACGGATGAGCGACTTGCCGAGTTAAAAAAAGATGTGGCACGTGATTTAATTGACCAAGTGTTGTTAATTCATGAAGCAGAGCGTTTAGGGTTGGTACCTGATGTGAAAAAGGTTGATCTTGCATTGGATCAGTTTGATCAGCGTTATGCCAAGGATGAGGCGTGGCGAAAGGATCGTGGTCGTGTTTTGCCTTTGTTGCGTAAGCAGTTCGAGTCCAGAGAGCTTGTTGCTTTGCTTGAAGCAAAAACACGTTCAGATTTTGTGCTGAATGAAGATCTAAAGAAGAGTTTTTATGATGCCAATCCTGAGTTATTTGTTTTTCCAGAGCGAAAAAAAATCTCTTTAATTTTGAAAAAAGTATCTCCCTCTGCCTCTTCAGAGAAGTGGCAGAGTGCGGAAGAGTTATTGGCTTCTTTGGCAGATAGGGTGGTTAGCGGAGAGTCTTTTTCTGATTTGGCTAAAGAGTATTCTGATGATGAGACAGCGTTTCAAGGAGGGGATATGGGGTATCAGCATAAAGGCATGCTTCATGGAGATGTAGAAAAGGCCATGAATGAACTCAGTATTGGCGTGGTAAGTCAGCCGATTCGCTTATTGCAAGGTTATGCTTTGGTTCGCGTTGAGGAGGTGTTGCCAGCACAGGTCATAAGTTATGTGGATTCGGAACCACAAGTCGTTCAGTTGTTGTCTCGAAAGCTTTCTGATGAGCGTTGGATTGGTTTGCTGTCGAAGTTACGCAATGATGCCACTGTTATCAGGTTTTGAGTTTAAATTTTGTTATGAGTGTTCTAGTTCACCGCAGGATAAAAAAAGAGCGTTGTTTGTTGCTCGTAACGGCCTTTATTGCCTGTGGGGGAGGTAGCTTTACGGCAGCAGCAAATGGGTTGTTGGTGAGCACTAACGTTAATGGAAGTGTGGGCTATATTTATCGTGCTTCTGCCTATGGTTCGGGTACTTATAATAATCAAAATTTACTGAAAACAAATATAGATAATACGTTTTTTATTTGGAGGGATTGGTTTATTACAGGAAGTTCGAGTTTGGTCTTGACGCAAGACCAGACCGTGACGGAGGGTCGTAGTAGTAACACTTTTTCTTCGACGGGTCAGTTAGGTTTTAGTGTATTGCCTCAAAGCTCTACGCCTTTTGGTTTTAGTTATACTCGTTCAGATTCGAAGGTAGAGTCTGACTTAAAACTGTTTACGGGTGCAAATGCAGCTTCGTTGGATGATACTGTTGTAAGTGATTCTTGGGTGATGCATCAGAGCTTGGTTGGTAAGGGGTATCGTTTAAGGCTTAGATATTCAGAGGATCAGTTTAACTCTTCTTTACGCGGAAGATATGGCTCTAGTAACATCGGGTTGTCGGGAGTGTTTAGGAGCAAGTCGGGTGTATTAAAAACCACGGTAACACAAAACGATGGAACAACATATAATAAAGTTGATCGAAAAAGCCTGATTACGCGAGTTTCTCATAACTATACAGGTTTTCCGCAAACAGCCATTAGTACCGTTTTGAGCAGTAATAATACTCAGCAATCTTTGCTGGCCTCAGGCTCGAGCGGTAATATGGCCGATTATGATGTTACATTAAACCAGGCTTCTGTAACGTTGATTTGGCGGAGTTTAAATAAGAAGCTAACGGTAACGAATGGTTTTAGGTTTTTGGGTATAGACAGTGTCGTCAGTAGTAGTTTGGGTAAGGTGTCAAATTCGTCATTAGCCGCTAATTTGGGTTTGGCTTATCGTTTTACACAAAATTTAACGGCTAATGTGAATAGCTCGCGTGTTATAAACGAAAGCTCAGGTGGTGATTCGACGGTTGAACAGGATAGAGTGGGGTTGCAATATCGCTCTAATGGGATTGAGCTAGGAGATTATGATTATGATTGGCGTGCTAGCACTGACTTGAGTCTCCGTGAGGATGATGGTAGAAAATCAAATAGTGCGAGTTTTTCTTTAGGGCATGGACTCGGCCGTAGGTGGGATTTTGCTAGGACTCAGCGGGTATATTTAAGAGGCTCTCAGGATTACTCAATTAGCTCTCAGGTGAATCGAGAACGTCAGAGGCTGGGTCATCGAGTGAGCTTAGGTTGGAAGCAGAGTTTGGCGGGGATTAGTCGACGAATGCAAGTGCAAATATCTGACCAGCGCGACATAGGTAGTGATACGGTATTGCAAACAATAAGTGCAGATGTTGACCAGCAGATGCAGATGACACGACGTATTAAATTAAACGGTTCTCTAAACTATCAGCTTACAAATTACCAGTATGCGGGTAGCTCAGGTGAAGTTTCTTCATCTGACACTTCAGTGGTTTCCATGGATGGTGGCCTGTCTTATATGAATCCCTTTTCAGTGGCCGGGCTGATGTTTACCTCAAGCTATAGGTATACTCAGTCTGTTGTGGCGTTGGAAAGTGATTTGACGGTTCAACAGACATTGGATAATAAACTGAATTATCGGGTGGGAAAAATTGATGTTTCGTTGCAGTATCTGTATCGCGAAGCTCGAAAAATTAGTTATAATAGTGTTTACTTTAGGGTAAGACGAGTTTTTTAATTTTAATTTTGTGGGGATAAAATAGTGGTGATAAAACAAAATATATTAGGTTTAGGCGTTATTCTGATATCGCTTTTTACCATGATGGCACCAATGAAAGCGCAGGCTGAGTATGGTGATGTTGTTATTAATAATTATGCCGATGCGGCAGAGATGAGACCTGCGGTATTTCCGCATTGGTTTCATCGAATTCGATTTAACTGTAGTGTTTGTCATGCCGATTTAGGGTTTAAATTTGGCGCGGGTAAGAATGAAATTACTATGGCTAAAATAATTGAAGGTGAGTTTTGTGGTGCTTGTCATAATGGTGAGATTGCATGGTCCATTGAAAACTGTGATGTCTGTCATTCAGGGATTTCAGGAACTCCGACTCAAGTGAAGGGTAGTCCTTTACGTGCCTCTAATATTGCCGCTCCTAAATAAGAAGGTTGGATGATTATGTATAAACTATCAGTTCTAATATTAATAGCATCCATCTCAGGAATTTTTTCTTTGGTTGCTTCTGCCGATTCAAGTAATACGTTTAACCGTATGTTAAAACCACAGGCACCTGCAAATTTGCCACCAGCGGAAGATGGGCTTCATGACCCTGAAAGCCCAGGTACGCATATGCTACAGCCACCTAAAGAAGCCTTTGCGGGATTGGTTAAGGCGAAGTGGGGGAATAGAGTAGATTGGATTAAGTCAATTAATACCAAGAAAATCTCTCCTCGCCATAATGCATCGGATGCAGCACCTAAGCCAATTATTATGAACTTAAATATTGTTCGCCAGGTGAAAGGCTCTATGCCAGATGTGGTTTTCCCGCATGATCGTCATACTTTATTGTTAGCTTGTTCTAACTGTCATACGGGCATTTTTATCCCTCAGAAGGGTGCTAACCAAATGAGTATGGCGGCTATTATGCTGGGTGAATCGTGTGGTAAATGTCATGGGGCGGTCGCTTTCCCTATTACAACGTCAACATGTAAACTTTGTCACTCTAAGCCAAAAGCGAAGAATGCCGTGTTGAAGCGTTCAGTAGCAGGTAACTAATGATGAATAAATACCTATCGGCCTTGTGTTTGGCTGTGTTGGTAACGAACTCTGCCCTTGCGGCAGAGTCCGTAAAGCCTTCACCTAAAATTAACTACGCTGATAACTTGTTGATGAACTCAAAAACAGCTAAGCGTCTTGAGGCAATGGAGTCTGAAGAGGCAAGGCTTGCTTTAGAGGAGGCAAGAGGTTTGCTTGAACAAGCCAAGGTTGCTCATAATAGTGGGGATAAGGCTGAAGGGAGTTCATTAAGTAGTTTGGCGTTGAAGAAATTTACTCAGGCGGCAAAATTACTGCCTAAATCCGAGTCCGCTTTAAAAGTATTGCGAAAACGTTATATTGAACTTGATGAAGAGATTGCCTCTTATCTTGAGTGGTATGACTCAGCACCCTATGTTTCAGGTGATGAACAACATGCAATTGATAAGGCCAAGTCGGAAGTTTCTGAAGCAAAATCTTTATTTGAAAAGAGTAAGTATGAGGCGGCTAATAAGGTTTTAACGCGAGTTTTGGATGATGTTGTTATTATGACAAATCGTTCGATGACCAGTAGTGAAATTGTAAGTAGTCTTGATTTTGAAACACCCGAGCAGGAGCATAAATATGAGCTTGCACGTAATAATGAATATAAACGATTGATTCCAATTGCAGAGCAACAAAAGGCTCCTAAAGGCGGTAAGCTTATGTTGTTTAAACGTTTTGTAAAGAAAGCAGAAGAAATTCGCACTCAAGCGGATTCTGAATTGCAGTCTGGAAGTATTGAAACATCTATTAAAACATTGCAAAACTCTACAGATCAGTATCTAAGAGCGTTGCGCATGGTTGGTATTCGATAGCTTATGAGTAAAGGAGTTTGGACTTGAATAATTGGTTGAAAATACCTACTTTAGCTGCCCTTTTTTGGGCAGTTTCTTTTTTTGCACCCTATTCTGTTGCCGTTGGTACTTTGACGGCAGAGAGCGTACGTAGTTCTCTTGCGATGAATGAAAATCTATTAACAAATTCGAGCCTTGTTCGGAGTGTTAAAGAGGTTGACCTGCCTCAGGTATCAGAAGCGCTTGAAAAGGCATTGTTGTTTCATAAAAAAGCATTAAAAAAGCTTTCAAATAATGATTTAACTGGTGCAGTAAAGGCAAGGGATGAGTCTTTGAGGCTTTTAATGTTAGCAAGCCGACTTGCACATCAAACAAATGGCTTTGCTGAAGAAAATGCTAAAGTTAATTATGAAAAAAAATTAAAGAGTGTTCAAGGGCTGCTTGCCGCACATAAACGTATTACTGATTCAAACTCAGACATTAATACGGAGCGGGCGTTACAAAAAGAAGTGGTACCATTACTTTCAGAGTCGGAAAAACAGGTAGAGCAACAGAAGTTTAAAGAGGCTTTTTCTTCATTAAGTAAAGCCTACTTTTTGATTGCCAATTCAATCAAAGCACAACGAACAGGCCAAACACTCATACGAAGCTTGGATTTTGCGACAGAAAAAGAAGCTTATGAGTATGAAGTAGGTCGATATGAAAATTATCAAATGTTAGTGAATATGATGATTGATGAACGCAAAGCCTTTAAACGAGATGCTCGAACAAAACCCTTTTTTGATGAAGCCGCAGGTTACGAACGTCAGGCAGATGATCTTGCGAAGCAAGGGGCGTATACTGAGGCGGGCGAGTTGATTGAAAAAGCCTCAAAAAGTTTAGTGAATTTGTTGCGAGATTCAGGCGTGCATATTCCAGGAGTATAGGTCAATGTTTAAATCACTTATTGTTGGTTGTTTTTTTTTGCTTCCTTCGCTTGTTTTAGCGAATGAACAGGCTGCCAATAGATTAGCTCATCAAGTCAGTGGGTTTGTTGAGGCAAAAGCAAAAGCAGATTATGAGCAAAAGCTGAAAAGTATTCAGGGGCTTTTATCTGCGCATAAACGAATTACCAATCTTAACTCAGATACGGCTAAGGAATTAACGTTACAAAAAAAAGTAACGCCCTTTATAAAAAAAGCGGAGCAGCTTGCTGAAAAGCATTTATTTAAAGAGGCAAAAGTCTCTTTAGAAAACGCATACATTGCAACGATTACTTCCATTAGAGCACAGCGTACAGGCCAGACGCTTGTTAGAAGTCTTGACTTTGCAACCGAAAAAGAAGCTTATGAGTATGAGCTAGGCCGATATGAAAACTATAAAATGTTGGTGAATATGATGATTGATGAACGGCATGCTTTTGAACGAGACAGTCAGACCAAGCCTTTTTTTGATGAAGAAAATCGTTATCATGCTCAAGCGGATGCCTTGGTCGAAAAAGGCCAATATGGCGAAGCCGCAAAACACATTGAAAAAGCATCAAAAAGTTTAGTAAATTTATTACGAAATTCTGGTATTTATATTCCAGGTGTATAAGGATTGAATATGTTTAAAGTATTAATAATTGGGTGTTTAATGTTGTCTGTTTCTTCTTCTTTTGCAGCAGAATTAACGACCTTAAAAAATGATGGTATTCATGATGCCAGTGGCGCTGGATTTTCAAAACTACAAGAGCCAAAAGAAGCCTTGGATAATTTTCCTAAACGAACAGATGGAACGGTCAACTGGGTAAAAGCACTGGATCAGAAGTTAATTTCCCCTCGCTCCAATAAAGTGGGCGACGGTAAAATGACCAGTGTTAACTTAGATCTTATTTTAAAAAACACTGGCTCCATGCCATACGTACTATTCAGTCATAAAGTGCATACCAGCATTCTGACCTGTGCGAACTGTCATATTGATATTTTTTTACCTAAGCAGGGATCTAATTTTATTAATATGAACAATATCATGGCGGGTGAGCAGTGTGGTGTCTGTCATGGTGCCGTTGCTTTTGGGGTACAAAATTGTGCAGAATGTCATAATGTACCCTCTAAGAAAGGGGCATTACGTTAATGTTTCGTTCTTGGATTCTTTTATTATGCCTGATAACAGCGCCCTTTAGTGCACGTTCAGAAATATTGGAAGAGTTCGACTCGATTGATAGTTTTCGAATCATAAGTGCGGGTTGGTTATCCACACTTGTAGGAACAGAATTCGAATACATTGAAAGTCCAATTTCTGTTGTAGCGAAAGACAATAAAATTTATTTTATTGATGATGTTTTAATGGGACTCTTCTCCTACAATTTAGTGAGTCAAGAAGCATCCAATTTAAAAAAGATTTATAGAAATCTTAAGAGTAACCAAGCTCGCCTCTTTATGAGTGACGATCAGGAATTGTTTGTAATAGATTCATTTGCCAGTCAAGTCTCTAAGTATGATCTGCTGGGAAATCTAATCAACCGTTTTTATAATCCTTTAAATCTTAATGCACCTGTTGGCATGTGCATCAACCCGCTCAATAACCATGTATTGATTGCAGATGCCTTTTTTGGACATGTGATTGAGTTTTCTTCAACGGGAGACCCTTTGGCTTTACATGGCATAAAAGAGAAAGGCGGCGTTCAGGCAGGCAGTGATATCGTGGGTATGGCCTGCACTCAAACTGAAATGTTTATAGTGTCTAAATTGACTAAAAGCATCAATGTATTTTCTTTTGCGGGCGAATTCTTGCGCCAAATACCACGCCCAGAGGTTAGAAGTCCAACAGCCGTTGCGGTAGATTCTTATGGTCGAATTTATATAAGTGATGATTTTAGTGATCAAATTTCAATATACAATAACCGTGGTTTTTTGAAAAAATTTGGTCGCTCAGGTGTTGGTCCAATGCATTTTAGAGAGATTAAAGACCTTTCAATTGATGGTGATTATCTGTATGTGGCGGATAATATGAATCGTAGTATTAAAATACTAACGATTACGCCTTCGAAAACACAAGCAGAAAAATGAAGTTTTTAAGTATTCTGCTACTGCTCTTTCTGACTGCTTTAGCAGGTTGCTCCTCCGTAAATGAACCTAAAGTATTTCAATTAAAAAACACCACGCTTACCGATGTTTGGCCTACAGGCTCAGAAGTGCCGCGTTATCGCTATGTAGGGGAGCTACAAGGAGAAGCCACCAGCGATTCCATTTCGGACAGAAGTTTTTTTGAAATAGTCGTAGGCTTAATTACGGGGGCGCCTGAGGTCGCTATTCTTAAACGCCCTTATGATGTTTATGTGAGTGGTAATGTTGTTTATGTCGCCGATCTGGCTTTGCCTGGCGTGATGGTTTTTAACCAAACTGAAAAGACCGTTGTTGTTTGGGATGAAATAGATAATAAAACCTCTTTTCAAACCCCCGTTGGTATTGTTGGTGCAGGAGCTGAAATTTTAGTGGTGGACTCTCAGCTTGCACAAGTATTTCGATTTTCTCCTGCCGGAAAATTCCTGGGTTCTTTTGGTGGAAATAGTTTAAAACGTCCCATCGGTATTGCTTTTGATGCGGCGAGACAACGTGTTTATGTGTCTGATGTCGGTACTCATAATATTCAGGTGTTTTCACCTCAAGGGGCATTGATTGAGACCATTGGCGGTTATGGCGAATCACTTGGGCAGTTTAATTACCCTTCGGCCATTGAGTTTAGCCATAATAAACTCTATGTTAGTGACACCATGAATGCACGTATTCAGATTATTGACCCAAATAACTTAGAAAAAGAAGTAGAGTCCTTTGGTTACCGAGGGTTGAATATTGGCAACACGCCTCGCCCTAAAGGGGTAACGGTGGACAGTGATGGCAATATTTATGCCGTAGAGTCTTATTATGGACATTTACTTGTGTATAACGAACAAGGTGAGTTT
>UOFB01000074.1_pt1 | contig 21421 bp, 15 predicted proteins | sample 1988871 | NCBI WGS metagenome assembly UOFB01 (sample SAMEA4712195, study PRJEB27164) | hydrothermal vent metagenome | biome: marine basaltic hydrothermal vent biome; feature: marine hydrothermal vent; material: mineral | place: Pacific Ocean | collected 2011-06-14/2011-07-23 | depth 1719 m | reverse complement strand
CGCAGTTTTTTTTGCAGCGAACTGATTGTAAGAGCCTATCACCATGCAAATTTACGTCTGGTGGATGGTTTGGCGCACACCGCTACGCCAAGAGCATTGGTTAAAAGCCACTACCTAAAGTTCGTTCAAGAGTTAATCACCGCATGATAAAGCCATTTACCCGTTGGATACGTTCCATGAATGCCAAAAAAACCACCTTATGGTTGCTAATCAGTCTCATCTTGCCCGTCGCCGCCACGGCCTGTTGCGTTGCGTATCCAACTTCTTCTCACGATCAAGTCATTGAAGGGCCGTATCATCTCACTACAGAGTGGCAAACCATTAAACTGGATAAACCGTTTATAACTACCCCGCATATACAAGTAGTGGAATTTTTATTTCCTGTAAAAGACTATGAATTTGTTGAAGTCGATGAACCGAAGAGCCGTTATCTTTTGTCCAATACTCGCCTTAAACGTTTAACCGACAATCAAATCACGAAACCCGAAGTGATTTTAGTCAACCAACATGGACAGGAATTCCAAGCATTTTATAAATCAAGTGGCGGTGCGGAAAATGAGTTTGGCTTCTTCAAAATGTTGGGCTTTGGCAACAACCCAGATGAAGGCTACTTTTTTTACCCTAAAGGCATCGAGTTTGTTGCACTTAAGGTGCGTGCCAATGTCCCTATGGAAGTGCCTTATATTAAATGGATTAGTCGGAGTTACTACCAAGAACCGACGGCAACCTGGGAAAGCGTACATCCTTCAGAAGTCATTGACTTTGATAACTTACCTTGATGACTCTGTTTGCCCACTCGATATACAGAATGAACGTCAAAAAAAAACCAAATTTCTATTTTGGGATCAGGGAAATAGCCGTTTTATCCACCACTTTTCGTAAAACAAAACTGGTATGCACACCGCTTACTCCTTTTATTTGAGTAATGTGGTTAAGTAATAAATCTTGATAAGCCTCTAAATCTTTAACCACTATTTTAAGTTGGTAATCGGCACTCTGTCCTGTTAACAGTAAACACTCTAAAACGTTAGGCAGTGATTGCACAGCGTGTTCAAATTGATTAAAGCGCTCTTTGGTGTGTTTATCCATTGATATATGAATGAGTGCCATCAAATCTAATCCTAATAATTTGGCATTTAATATCGTTCGATACCCTGTAATGATGCCTGAAGATTCCAATGTTTTAAATCGTCGTAAACAAGCAGAAGGGGAGAGCCCTATTTGATCGGCCAACTCTTGATTACTTAAACGTCCGTTATCTTGCAACGCATTTAAAATTTCTTTATCAAAATTATCCAGCTTCATTTTTAGATACCTTAATATATTATGTTAATAATTTTACTTTATTTGAAATTAAATTGCTTAAACTGTGAGTTTTAATCAATTATTAGCAATAAAAATTTAATAGGATAACGCTAAAATAGAGTCTCAATTAAAGTAAAAGCGACATCATAATGAATCCAAGCAAATACCGTCCAACGGCCACGCCCGATTTACCTAATCGTCAATGGCCAAATCAACACCACACAATAGCTCCTATCTGGGTCAGTGTGGATTTGCGCGATGGCAACCAAGCCTTAGCGAACCCTATGAGCGTAGACCAAAAATTAGCGCTTTGGCAACAGTTGATTGCCATTGGATTTAAAACCATTGAAATCGGTTTTCCTTCGGCCAGTCAGTTGGAATTTGATTTTACACGTCGCTTAATTGAGGATAATTTAATTCCTGAAGACGTTACCATTCAGGTTTTAGTGCAAGCTAGAGAACATTTGATTGAACGAACCTATGAAGCACTTGAGGGGGTAAATAAAGCCGTTATACATGTCTATAACACTACCTCTAAAGTGCAGCGAGAGAATGTATTTGAAAAAACACAAAATGACATTAAAGCGATGGCTGTTCAAGGGGCAAAATGGGTTAAAGAGTATGCTGTTAAAGCATCTAAAAAACATCCAAAATCACAATGGATTTTTCAATATTCACCCGAAAGTTTTTCACAAACAGAAACCGATTATGCCGTGGAAGTGTGTCAAGCTGTAATGGATGTTTGGCAACCAACCCCCAACAATAAGTGTATTTTAAACTTGCCTTCTACGGTAGAAAGCACCTCTCCTAATCGTTTTGCAGATCAAGTGGAGTATTTTATTAATCATTTAAAGAGTAGAAAGTCGGTTTATATTTCGATTCATACCCATAATGATCGAGGTTGTGCGGTAGCCGCTGCTGAATTAGCACTGTTAGCAGGGGCTGATCGCATTGAAGGAACTTTATTAGGAAACGGTGAACGTACAGGAAATATGGACATTGTTACGCTTGCTATGAATTTATTTAGTGAAGGCATTGATCCACAATTAGATTTGTCTAAACCACATCAATGGATACCCATAGTAGAAGAGGTGACAAAAATTAAAACTCACCCAAGACACCCTTGGGTGGGGGAAGTGGTGTACACCGCTTATTCGGGTAGCCATCAAGATGCCATTCGTAAATGTTTACTAAAACAGAAACCTAATGAACCTTGGAACGTGGCTTATTTACCCATTGATCCCAAAGACATTGGTCGAGATTACGAAGCCATTATTCGAGTTAACAGTCAATCAGGTAAAGCGGGTTCAACCTTTGTTTTATCACAAGAGTATGGCTTGAATTTACCTAAATGGGTTCAACTTGATTTTGCACCAGTGGCACAAAAAATTGCAGAATTTCATGGTGGGGTATTAAGCCATAAAACACTTTATAGTGCTTTTATAGAGCATTATCATTGTGATAGAACGCGTTTTAAATTAAACCATTATCAATTGGATAAACGAGAGGGGGGGGAATTTTTATCGTTGGAAGTAAATGGCGATATTTGGCAAGGTCAAGGTAATGGTACATTAAGTGCATTATGTGATGCATGGCAAGTTAGAACAGGAAAATCCATTGATGTCATTGATTATTCTGAACACGCGGTACATGGTGAAATAATGACAGCAGAAGGCAAAAATGCTCAAGCAATGGCGTATGTGTATTTACAGCAGGATAATCAACGCTCAGTAGGTGTTGCCTTGGCCGAAGATTCGGTAACAGCGATGCTATTAGCAGTATTAAATGCATTACATCTATAAAAAATGTTTCACGTGAAACAAAAAAAAACCTATTTTTATAGGCTTTTTAAACCCAAATGCTTACACTATTTTTCACGTTTCTATGTAAGGATTTGGGTTAAAGTAAAAGGGTTATTTTTAATTTTCCTATTTTACAAAATAGGCATTTTTTTCTGTGATGTCATAAGTCCAAGGTTCACCCGAATTTTTCCAGCCATTTTCCAATCGAAAACCTTTTTTATCACCTGTTTTGGTTTTTTTACCTTCAAATCCATCGACCATAATATAGACATTTTCATAACCATATTGATCCATCATTTTTGCAGCAGGTTGTGAACGAGAAGAGCCTGAACGACACATTAAAATATAAGTGCTGTCTTCATCGGCATCTAAGTCAGCGGCTTTGTCCTCTAGTTCAGAGATAAAGTTACTGTTTGGTACTGGTTTATAACGAGGTTTTTTAGTATCCAAGGTACTGTAATCAAACTTAAGCGATGGAATCATTATTTGAGCCACCCCTGTATGACCAACAAACTGCCATTCTTCAGGGGTACGAACATCAACTAAAATGACATTAGGGTCTTTTCGCATCATCTCTGCGGCTTCTTTAGCCGTAACATAAAGTCCTTGTGGGGTTTGATGTTTAGGGTTTTCAGGTACGGGGGCAGCCATTGTTGAAGAGGCAAAAAAAAGGCCTGTTGCTAATGTGACGGATACGATTCTCTTTATCATTTAAAGTCTCCAAATTGAATAAAATTGAAACTAACCTATTCATATTAATTTATTTTAATATGTTTAAGCAAATAAATTTAGAAGATAAAATTTTTAAAAAACTAATGGCTTTCCAAATGATTAAAAATCAAATCGGTTATGATTAATTAAAGAGATAGTTAGGAATATGTATGCTGTTATTTAAAAGATATAAAGTCAATAGAGCTTGTCAGGAGGCTTATTATAAAGAGCCTCTTGTCGGTTTATTAACGATTTTTATGGCTCTTTTTTTAATCTCTCTGTTTTTCTCCCCCCCTGTTTATGCCACAACCGCTGTTCATGTTCAGTCACTGGATTGGTTTACCATGTTTATGTGGTTATCTGGTGGTTTGGCGTTGTTTTTATTTGGTATGGAACAGATGATTAAAGGTTTATTAGTCATTGCCGGTAATCAGATTAAAAATATTTTGGCTCGTTTAACCAAAAACCGTGTGATGGGAGCTATTACTGGGGCAGGGGTGACCGCAGTGATTCAATCTTCTTCCGTTACCACCGTATTAACCGTAGGGTTTGTCTCAGCGGGGTTAATGACGGTTACTCAAGCGGCAGGTGTGATTATGGGAGCCAATTTAGGCACCACCGTTACGGTACAAATAGTGGCTTTTAAAGTGACCAATTATGCTTTATTGGCGGTGGCTTTTGGATTTATACTGCAATTTTTATCTAAAAAACATAAAACCATTGCCATTGGTCAACTAATTATGGGATTGGGTTTATTGTTTTTTGGTATGAATGTCATGAGTGAAGGCATGGCACCTTTACGTGATTATCAACCCTTTTTAGACTTAATGATGGAGATGCAAAACCCTTTTTTGGGTATTTTAGTGGCCTTTATTTTTACCGCATTAGTTCAATCCTCCTCAGCCACGATCAGTGTTATTATTGTGATGGCAAGCAATGGTTTTTTGACTTTACCAGCGGGGATTGCTCTGCTTATGGGGGCTAATTTAGGTACAACCGTAACGGCACTGTTATCGACTTTTGGTAAATCCCGAGAAGCGCTTAGAACCGCTCTGATTCATACATTATTCAGCGTGTTGGGTATTTTAATTTGGTTGCCATTTATCCCATTTTTAGTTGATTTGGCCGTTTTTATTTCATCGAATGAAGTGGTTCAAAATGGATTAGACAGAGCCCTTTTGGCAGAACAAACGCCACGAGAAATAGCCAATGCCAATACTATTTTTAATTTAGTGAGCCTTATTCTATTTTTACCATTGATACCTGTCTTTATTTGGACGGTTAATAAATTAGTACCTATTTTAGAAGAGGAGAGGGGAACAACCACGTTTAAAGCGGAGTTTTTAGATGAAACTTTTATCTCAACACCCTCTTTAGCATTGCAGGCGGTAACGTTAGAAATTGAGCACTATCAAAAAGTATTTAACCTTTTTTACAAACGAACGGTTGCTTTGATTGTTGAACCTGATACCAAAAAACTTTCTCGAGAGAACTTAAATATTGAAAAATTTAGAGTCTATCAAGCGGAAATTTTGACCTACTTAGGCCGTAGCAGTCAAATGGAGTTGTCTGTGGTAGAGCAAGATCAACACCTTAAATTAATGACAGTACTGCATAATTTAGAATCCATGCTGGATATTATTCAAAGCAATATTTTTAATGTACTGCATGAAATGATTCACAATGAGATTAAACCCAGTGAAACCATATTAAATTTAGTGGGTAAATTAACCAATGAAGTTGGTCATGCCATTGATAATGCGTTGACCAGTGTGTGCAAATCAGATATGGAAGCGGCTCTATCTGTCATATCCATCAACCCAACCATAGAGCTTTTAATTCAAGATGCATTAAGTCATCAATTTAAACGATTTCAAACAACCGAAAAACGATTGAAAACATTCCGGTATGAGATGCAGTTGGTGGAAGGGTTTAAACAAATTTATCTGTTTACACAACGTATTGCGTATTTACAGCAAGAGCCAGTTGAAAAATCAGAAGTGGCAAAAACAACCAAAGCAGATTAACGTTTTAAATTACGTTAAATTACTTAAAATATTGAACGCCATATATAGGGTTACATTAAGTTTTTAGGTATTAAGTTATGCCTTAGGTAGGGTTTTAAGTTTAAACACCATAAATAGCGTTTAATTAGGTTTTTTTAGAAAATAGGTTGAAAATGTTCTATTCCAGAAGAGTATTCTCTCTTTTTTTATTCTCCTTGAATCGTAATGACTATTTTACGATTAAACGTACCTTTTCTATGTTCATATAAAAATAGACTCTGCCATGTGCCTAAATTGAGTTGACCATTGGTGACAGGAATCGTGTGGCTTGTGTCTGTTACAATGCAACGTAAATGGCCACTCATGTCATCATCGCCTTCATAACAGTGCTGATAATTTGGATCACCGTCTAAAATATGTTTTTGCATCCAATACTCAATGTCTTCTCGAACGGTGGGGTCGGCATTTTCGGTAATAATCAGTGAAGCAGAGGTATGTTGAATAAAAATATGGCAGAGTCCTGATTGAATATTTGATTTTTTTATCACCGCATTAATGCGCTCTGTAATATTGAATGTTCCTCTGTAGGGGCTACTTAAATTGATTTCAGTTTGAAAGTTCCTCATAGGGTTTCCTGCTCTTTTTTACGTTTCTATGTAAGGGTTTGGGTATAATGTTTTGCTATTTTATTAAAAAATAAAGACTTATTATGACGACAAACCCAGCGAATTTAAATCCTCTTTTAGAAATAAAAAATCTTCCTAATTTTGAATTGTTTCACGTGAAACACATTGAACCAGCAGTGGAACAATTGTTGTTAGATAACCGTGCAGAAGTCGCACGATTGGTTGTTATGAAAGAGCAGCCGACATGGCAAAATTTTATTGAGCCTTTGGAGGTGATTGATAATCGGTTTGAACGTGTTTGGGGGCCTGTTGGGCATTTGGATGCGGTTAAAAACAGCGATGAGTGGCATCAAGCGTATGTTACTTGTTTGGAAAAAGTGACGGAATACCATACTGAAATGGGGCAAAATGCAGGATTGTATGCCAAATTTAAAGCTATTGCGGACTCGGATGAATTTAAGCATTATAATTTAGCTCAAAAAAAGGTCATTGAAAATGCGTTACGCAACTTTCAATTAAGTGGAATTGCATTGCCGAAAGCACAGCAGGTTGAGTTTCAAAAAATTTCACAACAACTCTCTCAACTGAACAGTCAATTTAGCAATCATGTTTTAAAGTCGACCCAAGCGTGGTTTAAACACATTACGGATAAAAGTATTTTAGCGGGTTTACCTGAATCGGCCATGGCAACTTTACAGCAGTTAGCGCAACAAAAAGAGTTAGATGGTTGGTGTGTCACACTGGATTTTCCCTCCTATTTAGCGATTATGACCTATGCAGACAATCGCTCATTAAAAGAGGAAGTGTATCGTGCTTTTGTTACACGTGCATCAGATCAAGCACAACAGACAGAGTTTGATAACAGTGAGTTGATGGATTTAATTCGTTCATTGCGTCATAAAAAAGCGGTTTTATTAGGGTTTGAGCAATACTCAGACTACTCTTTAGCCACTAAAATGGCTGAAAGCACCGAGCAAGTATTAGGATTTTTACGTGATTTAAGCACAAAATCCAAACCACAAGCCAAACAAGAGTTGGACTCTTTAAAGTCTTTTGCGAAACAAATGCTTTCTATTTCAGACTTTCAGGCATGGGATGTGACTTATGTGTCTGAAAAATTAAAAAATAAAACCTTATCGTTATCACAAGAGATGTTACGGGTTTATTTTTCTATTGAATCGGCCTTAAAAGGACTGTTTACGATTACTGAACGCCTTTTTGGTGTACGTATTCAAGTTAAAAAAGACGTTTCTACTTGGCATCCAGATGTGCGTTTTTACGAATTACTGAATGAAAATAATACAGTAATCGGTCAGTTTTATTTGGATTTATACGCTCGTGAAAACAAACGAGGTGGGGCGTGGATGGATACGGTTGTTACGCGTTGGCGCTCTCCTGATGGTTCACTGCAAACGCCCGTGGCCTATTTAGTTTGCAATTTTACCCCCCCTGTTTCAGACAAACCTGCTTGCTTAACACACAATGAATTGACTACATTGTTTCATGAGTTTGGTCACGGTATTCACCATTTAATGACCGAAATGCAGCACTTGGATGTATCTGGTATTAGCGGAGTGCCTTGGGATGCGGTGGAATTGCCATCCCAATTTATGGAAAATTTTTGTTGGGAGCGTGAAAGTCTGGATTTGATTGCGTCTCATATTGAAACAGGAGAGCCATTACCTGATGCGCTCTTTGAGTCATTAAAAGCCAGTCGAGGATTTTTATCGGCGATGATGATGTTGCGTCAAGTGGAGTTTGCTTTAGCCGATTTTGAAATGCACGCTTTTTATAATGAGCATGACGTGGAATCAGTAGCGGATTTATCGAAGCGTATTCGACAAGAGGTGGCGGTGATTCATCCACCAGAATACAGTCGTACCATGCACAGCTTTAGCCATATTTTTGCAGGCGGTTATGCCGCAGGGTACTTCAGCTACAAGTGGGCCGAAGTGCTGTCTGCGGATGCGTTTAGTCTGTTTGAAGAGACAGGTATTTTAAACATTGAAACAGGGGCTAAATTTAAAAATATTATTTTAGCAGCTGGTGGTTCAGTCGATCCGATGGTCTTGTTTAAAGTATTTCGAGGGCGAGAGCCTAATATTGATGCGTTATTAAGGCACAGTGGTATTACTACAAACTAAATAATAAATAGGGGGGGGGGAGAAATTTTTATGATGTTTTTTTTACGCTCAAACCCCTCTTTTTTCAGTCTGTTTATTTGTCAGTTTTTAGGGGCATTTAACGATAATCTTTATAAGAATGCGATGATTATGTTCATCACATTTAAACTCAGTCAAACCCCTGAGCAGACAGGCTTGTTAATTACTTTGGCGGCGGGTCTGTTTATTTTACCTTTCTTTGTTTTCTCTTCGTTTGCAGGTCAATTAGCGGACCGTTACCCTAAATCTAAACTGATTCAAAAAATAAAATTGTCTGAAATATTGGTGATGTTGGTGGGTGCTGTAGCGTTGATGAGCCAACAGTTGGAACTGCTGTTTTTCACGTTGTTTTTAATGGGCACTCAATCGGCTTTTTTTGGTCCATTAAAGTATTCCGTTTTACCAGAACTGTTAGAAGACAATCGCCTAATGAAGGGCAATGCACTGTTTTCCAGTTCCACATTTATTGCCATTTTATTGGGTTCTATTTTAGGAGGCATTGGGGTATTAATGGATGGGGGAACGGAAATTATGGCCGTTTCTGTCCTGGTGGTTGCTGTGTTGGGGTATGGTGCGAGTTTAGGGGTAAAACCAACGACAGTGCATAACCCCGCTTTAATAATAGATAAAAATCTGTTTAAAAGTACATGGCAAATGATTGCATTATGCCGTGATTACAAAAAGCCTTTTTTTGCTCTGCTGGCCATCTCTTGGTTTTGGTTTTTGGGCGCAACCTTATTAAGCCAAATTCCAACCCTTGTTAAATATGATTTGCACGCAGATGATGTGGTCGTCGTTACTTTTTTGTCGCTGTTTTCAATTGGTATTGGAGTTGGTGCAGCACTGGTGACTCGTTGGTTTAAGGGGGAGATTCATTTAAAAGGGCACGGTCTGTTTTTGCTTGGTATATCGCTCTGTTTTATACTTATGGTGTGGTTGATAACGGGGTACAGTGAACGGTTAAATCACTCTGCTACTTCATTAATGGGATTGAGTACCTTTTTAGGTATTTGGCCACTAAATAGTATTTTATTATTGCTGTTTATTTTGGCCATATTGGGTGGCGCTTATATTGTCCCACTGTATACGCTACTGCAAAAACAAACCCCTGAACCGCTGCGTGCTAGAATGATAGCGGTAAATAATATTATGAATGCACTGTTTATGGTACTGTCATCGGTGTTGATTATGATAGGGTATGCGCTGTCATTTAGTTTGATGGATATGTTGGTATGGCTGGCTATTTTGAATGGTCTCATTGCGCTATACATTCACCATTTTCAAAAAAATAAGATAGGAAATAACGATGAAAAAGGTATTTAAATTTTTTGCTAAACTGCTTTTTAAAGCGTTATACCGTGTTGAAGTAAAAGGCGTTGAACACTATCATGCGGTGGATCAAAGCCAACAACCTCTTTTAATTATTGCCAACCATGTTTCCAGTTTAGATGGCCCTTTAATCGATCTTTTTTTACCAGGTGAAACCTCCTTTATGGTGGATGTGTCGCACACTAAAAAATGGCATGAACGTTTTATCTTGAGCATGACCAACTACTTTAAAGTAGATTTGCAAAGCCCTTATGCAACCAAGCACATGATTAAAGAGTTAAAAAAAGGCAAGCAGTGCATGATTTTCCCCGAAGGGCGTATCACCACCACAGGGCATTTAATGAAGGTGTATGAAGGCACGAGTATGGTGGCAGATAATACGGGTGCGATGGTACTGCCTGTCAATATATCGGGTGCGGTTTACAGCAAGTTTTCCTATTTAGATGGCACTCGATTTGCCTACATTAAACAGTTTTGGTTTCCTAAAATCACCTTAACCATTCGTCCTGCTGAAAAGATGGAAAAGACAACCGGACTGTCTGGTCATCAGAAACACAAGGTATTGACTCAACAAGTTACACGAATGTTAAGAGATGGTATCTATTATGGCTTGGTTAAACAACAAACCATTTTTGCGGCCTTATTGCAGGCTAAATCCACTTTTAGAGCGAAAGAGGTGTGTGTTGAGGATGTGAATGGACAAGAGCTGAGTTTAAAAAAACTGACACTTGCCGCCATTATTTTGGGAAAACAGCTTCAAAATGTACTGAAAGAGGAAAAACACATTGGGTTGATGTTACCGAATGTGGCAGGGATGCCAGCCAGCTTTTTTGCACTGCAAGCCTATGGTTACATTCCAGCCATGATTAATTTTACCGCAGGCATTGGAGCGATTAAATCGGCTTGTGAAACGGCGGAATTAAAGAGTGTGGTGACCTCTAAAAAGTTTGTTGAAGTGTTTGGGTTGGAGTCATTGATTGAGGCGTTATCTCAAGAAGTCCGTTTTATTTATTTAGAAGACATTAAAGAAAAAATAACGGGCATCAGTAAAATAAAGGGCTTACTTACTTGCCCTAGAAAACTGCCTGGTTTTGGACTTCATCCAGATAAAGCCGCCGTTATTTTATTTACTTCTGGTTCAGAAGGAACGCCAAAAGGGGTGGTGTTATCGCATCAAAATATCAACAGTAATATTGCTCAAACCTGCTCTAAAATTACCCTATTACCAGGCGATATCATTTTAAATGCACTGCCCACATTTCACTGTTTTGGGTTAACAGCGGGAATGCTTTGGCCAATTATGAGAGGGGCAAAAGTGTATCTGTATCCATCGCCTCTTCATTACAGCATCGTACCTGAAATGGCCTATCAAAAAAACGTTAAATTGATGTTTGGTACCGACACCTTTTACAGTGGATATGCGCGTAAAGCGCACCCGTATGATTTTTATCGTGTAGAGGAGTTGGTTGCGGGTGCTGAACGATTGCGTCCAGAAACTCGAGCCTTGTATGCTTCTAAATACCACAAGCCCATTTTTGAAGGTTATGGTGTCACAGAGACCACGCCAGTCTTATCCATTAATACACCATTGGCGTATAAAGACGGTTCGGTGGGTCAGTTTGTGCCAGAAATATCGTATCGTTTAGAGCCTGTAGAAGGGATTAGTGAGGGGGGTCGTCTATTTGTAAAAGGGCCTAATGTGATGTTGGGGTATTTAATGTCAGATAATCCAGGTGTCCTTCAGCCCCCTGAAGAGGGTTGGCATGATACGGGCGATATTGTGGATGTGGATGAAGAGGGCTATGTGTGGATTAAAGGGCGTGCCAAACGATTTGCCAAAATAGCGGGGGAGATGGTCTCCTTAACGGCGGTAGAGGCCTATATTAATCAAGCCAGCCCAGAGGGGCATCATGTTGTGGTTTCGGTACCTGATGACCGTAAGGGAGAGCGTTTGGTATTGGTTACCGATGATGCCACACTTTCTAGAACCACCATTATAGATGCCGCTAAAAAGAGAGAGTTGGCGGAGTTAATGATTCCTAAAACGATTATTTTGGTAGAGCAAGTACCCGTATTAGGTACAGGCAAAACCAACTACCCTGAAGTTCAAAAATTGGCTGAAAAGAACTTTAATTCGGTTAAATAAACGAAATTGATTTCTAAGAGACCTTTGCACGAAAGGATGCACGGATAAAAAAGGCCAAAATTTACCTGATTTTCGTTGAAAACCTTGTGAATAGCTTGCTACAAGGTGAATTGAGCTTGCTCAAGAGAGGGTACTCTGGAGTATTCCCTGCACTTTCCGCCTCAATCAGTCAAATTTTCTCTCTTTTTTCTCTCGCACCCCTCTCGTACAAAGGTCTCTTTAAGTTTTAACAAAGGGACTCAATTGAGTCCTTTTTTTTGCTATGATGAATTACGTATTTATAATGAAGGTCTGTCTAATGAAAAAGATGATTCAAACCATTTTACTGTCGGTGTTATCACTGTCACTTTTAACCGCTTGCCAATTTCCAAATATAAAACCTCAGTCAATGTTAAGTGAACGTGTCGGAAAAGTCAGTTCACTTGCAATTGATTCGGGTCAAGTAATTACCGACAACCAACAATCTTTTGAAGCCAAACTGGCTTTAATTGACCAAGCTAAAGAGTCCATTGATTTGGTCTATTTTATTATGTCAGACGATTACAGCTCCTCGGTATTTGCTAATCATCTCATTGCTGCCAGTCAGCGTGGGGTAAAGGTTCGATTATTGGTTGATTACGCGACCAACTACAGCCGTTTGGACTGGTTTTCGATGTTGGAATGGGAGGGGGGGGGAAATTTAATCGTACGATTTTATGGTCGCCCAACCAATAATATGATTAAAGATGCGGTTTACATGACGTTGGGTTGCAATGATGTCGCACCCAGAGAAGATAAAAGTGCCTGTAGCCAAGAGAAATTAGCAAAAATTGAAACCCTATTTCAAGCAGAAAAAATAGATGGTGTTTTGGCCGAATCATTGAATATATCTAATCTAAATTTAGCGGAATCGGGTCTATTTTTATCAGGATTTTATGGTAAAAACGTCGATGCCATGACCCTTGCGATAGAGCAGGGACAAAATATTTCAATTAAACATCTAGTCTCTTCAGGCAGTACCGCCAGTTCGAAGCAGATTAAAGGGCTGAAACATTTTGGTAAAATTTATTGGAAGTCACGTACAGGTCCCGCTTATCAACGGGTGTTTAACCGAGTTAAAACCGCCTTTGCATTTCAACATTATGGCGATGCATTAAACCCTGTGTATGCTTCGTTTTCGCAGTTTTTACCCGTTGAGCGAAATAACATTGATGAGGCCGCGCGTGACTGGGACTTTTTTACCGACTACACCCATCATAAATTACTGTTAGTGGATCGTCAAAAGATGATATTGGGAGGAAGAAATGTGGAAGATTCTTACCACATGCACCCCAATTCATTGAGTAAAAAATACACCTTTATGGACACCGATTTATTGGTTCATTTTGATGAACCCAATCCAGCCATGGAACACCGTTTTGATGAGCTGTGGTCGTTTGTGACCACGGCCTCTTTGGCGGATATTCGTCAACATGCCCCCAATGATTTTATTGCTAATTGGCATTGGGCGAATGTGGCGTGTAAAGACCGTATTCAGATAGAAGGGTGTCGTACAGATTGGTTGAATCGAGTAAATCTACCGATTGAAAAACGGATTGCACTTGAAAAAAGTAAATTAGAAGAACATCAACAAACATATCAAACGGAGTACCAAGCATCATTGGAATTTTCTAAGAAATTTCCATCGTTTTCAGTTTCCAATCAAGCGGTGGGAACCTACCTTGAGAACCTCCCTTTTCGAGCTACAGACAGTCGTCAACAAAGGCAGTTTGGTACAGAGTACAATCAAGAAGCGAAGAGCAATAAAAACATTCATGACTACTGGTTAACCAAGCTAAAAGCACAATGCAGTTCAGAGGATAAGTCACCAAGAGAGGTTTATTTTTATAACGCTTATTTCTTCCCCCCCCCTAATATGATATTGGCATTTAAAGAGATGGTGAATGGTGCTCAAAATTGCAGCCATGTTACCTTAAACATCATTACAAACTCAGTTGCCACCACTGATTTAGTACCGGTAAATATCTTGGCAAGCCACAGTACAAAAGCATTTGCTGATTTTTATGTGGCGAACTTTGATGAACAGCGTAGTGCAACCATAAAGTATTTTGAATATCAAAAAATAGGGGATGACGCTCTGTCACTGCACAGTAAAGTAACCTTGTTTGAAGATGCATTGGTGATTGGATCGGCTAATTTAGATGTGCGTAGCTATTTTATGGACACCAATAATGTCTTAGTGATTGAGCAAGATGATGCGTTGATTCAACAGTACCAGCAATATCTCGAAACAAGAATAAAGCGTATTGATTTATTGAAGCTTAAAAATATTGAGCTGTCTTCCGCCACCATGGAAACGATGATTGCAAACGATCGACTGTTGTTACAGGCCTCTTTAGAAAAGTATTCGGTACAAAATAAACTGTCTGAAACACAGCATCAAGATTTAGTTCAAAAAATGGAAGAGTTAACCACTGCCGCCTATCAATTGACAAAAAAGTTGTTAGAGAGTCACTATGAAAGTGAACAAAAGCAGTTAAGTGAGCGGTTTTATCAACTGTTTAAAACGATTTAATTTTGGTTAAAAATCATTAAATAGTGTTTAAATATAAATAAACGATTGCGTTGTTTACCAGTCATTTCTTCCAAAATATTGAGTTTAACGAGATCTTTAATCAGTGATGATGCGGTATTAGTTTTAACATTAAGTATTAACGCCGTTTGTTTTATATCAACTAATGGTTGTTTATAAAGCGTTTGAATTAAAAGTCGTACGTTATGTTGTCTAGGGGTGCTGAAATTGGGCAGCACTTCACGTTCAATATGGTCTTTTAGAGATAAAATATCTTTAAACACCTGAATTGAATTATAAGCTGTTTCACGAACACCGTATAAAAAGAAAATGAGCCATTCACGTAGTTGATGGTTTTCTCTTACAGCCATTAAACGATCTACATATTCCGTTTTATGCCGTTCAAAATAATCTGATAAATACAGCGCTGGTTTGTGTAGCAAGCCAAAATTGGCAAAATATAAAGCAATCATGAGTCGCCCTAATCGACCGTTGCCATCTAAAAATGGGTGAATGGTTTCAAATTGATAATGCAAAATCGCAATTTTAATTAAGTGTGGTACATGGCATTGTTCATTATGAATAAATTGTTCTAAATCATTCATAAGTTCAGGCAGTTCATTGTTGTGAGGAGGTATAAAAACAGCATGTTTTAGGTTTACCCCAATCCAGTTTTGGCTTTTTCTGAACTCACCCGGTAATTTAGTATCACCACGCACACCTTGCATTAAGGTTTTATGGGTGTTTTTAAGCAAGCGATTAGAGAGTGGTAAGTTTTCTAGATTCTTAATGGCTTCCTTAATGGCTTTAATGTAGTTTTGCACTTCCTCCCAATCATCACGTTTTTCTGGCTCAATGTCTTCAATATCAAAAAATGCCTCTTTCATATTGGTTTGAGTGCCTTCCAAACGACTTGATTCAGTCGCCTCTTTGGTAATATGCATACGAATAAAGAAATCTACATCAGGCACTAATTGAGAGTAAGCATTTAACTCTCCCAAGGCACGGTCTGCTTCACTGAGCAGAGTTAATAGCTCACCATCGGCAATTTCCCATTCATGATTAATCAGTGTAGGAGAGAAGCTTTTGTACTGGTATTGCTCGACATACTTGCCTGAAAAATAGTCATTGATATTCATTGTTATGTCAAAAACCTTATGTTTTTTGATATTGTCGATTCATTATGTCAAAAAGTAACCATGGATACTACATAATATTACCCAAATCCTTATATAAAAACGTGAAAAACAGTGTAAGGATTTGGGTATCAAAAATGCAATTTTTTGTGATGGGTTTATGAACTCCCATAAAGAGAAGCCAGTTTGCTCTTTTTATGGGAGGGGGGGGGACAAGGTGAATTGAGTTTACTCAAGAGAGGGTACTCTGGAGTAGAATTTTTTTTGGTTAATTTATTTAACCCTTCACAGATGGTCGCCAGGGTTGAGTCGGCTAAATCGGCTTGGTAAAACAGGTGTTTTTCCAGTTGATTAATGGCATCTTTTAATGCGTGATCGTTCAGTTCACTAAAGGAGTGAATGCGATGATCTTGTTGCAGTACCGCTCTTAATTCATGGTAAAACGCACGAGGTGTTAAGGTTGAGTTTGGATTGCATAACGTATGTTTTTGTGGCATTTTTTGAACAGGATGGTTAGTTTTATTTTCCGTTTTGTGTTGTTGTGCTTTAAGACGTTTTACTTGTTTACGCCATAAAATAAGCGTAATCAACCAGGCCAAACTTAATAGAGTGCTAATCACTGGCCACAGTAACGAAGTTTCACGTGAAACATTTTCTGCCGTGTTGTTCGTTTGGGTATGAGATGTTTCTTGATTTGTGGTTGTGGGGGTTACTGTGTTGTTTGTATTGGATGACGGTGCATTTAGCGCAGGCAATATGGTTAAGGTACGGGAGCTAAGGATAGCGGTTTCCATTTTTTGTGTTTGAGTATTAAACCAATTAACCTGTTGTTCAGGCAGGGTAATCTGACCTGATTGGGTTAAAATCAGGGTTTGTGTCTGTTGTAATTGGCTGTTAATACCTTGTTCGGTCAGTGTCTCTTCGGTAATAGGCTGGTCGTTGTATATTTTAAACTCGGCGTTGTTTTTAAAGGACAAGGTGGGCACTTGACTGGCACGTAACCCTTGTGCGTCTAATATTAAAGTACGAGTAATGCTGTCCCCTACGCGTAATGTATTGGGTAAGCTTTGCCATTTTTGAGACAGTCTTAATGATGTTGCAGGTAGCCATGGATCATTTGGGCTTTTTTTCAGTTTTATCGGTTCGGGCAGAACCGTTAGGGTTTGGGTTTTTGCAACTTCTTGAATGCCTTTTTGTTGGTTACGGTATTGGTGAATACCTGAAAAAACAGGCCCTTTAATAACCAGTTGACCACTTTGTTGTGGGTACACCGCGTACAGCCATTCATATACAGTATAGTGTTTACCATTGATCTGTTTGCCATAAATATCTTGCTCTTTTAAGGTCACCGTTAGGCTGTTTTCAAAAACAGGGGGGCGAATATTGCCTTGAAAAGCCCCTAAAAAATAGAATTTTAAGCTGTAAAGCACCTCTTCTTGTACATACACTTTTTCTTTGCTTAGGCTGGTATCTAAAAAGTAACGACCGCGATCGTTGGTGGATTTTTTGTGTGCAGGTATGACTTTAATTTTGTAAGGCTTGCTCTCTACGTCTTCAATGCGTAAGGGTGGCACAGTCAGTTCGCCAATCTGTTTGGCCAGCAGGGTGATTCTCCATTGCGTGTTTGAGCTAAATTGGCCATTGATGATGCTGATTTGATTATTTTGCTGGCGTCCAAGCACCTCAAATTGATCGTTAAGGCGGTCTAAATCCAATTGACTGCCACGGGTTTGAAAGTCTGCTTGAATGATGAGGGTAATAATATCGCCCATCTCAACGGTTTGACGGTCGGTGGATACGGATAGCGTTTTGGCAAACCCTAATAGGGGCAGTATCATTAAGATTAGAAACATCATCCACTGTGATTTACTCTTCCGAAGAGGGTACTTTGGAGTAGAATTTTTTTTCATTCTATTATTATTTACCATGGTTTACTGTCCTGAACCGATTCACTCTGGTTCGATTGTTGTTGATATTGATATTCAAATTTACGTTTTAAAAACAGGCCTGGTTCATCTGGAATCTGTTTTAACCAGTTTTTCATTGCCTGTTGTTGTTCTTGTTCTTTGGGGGTTAATTGGGTGTTAGCTTCTTGTAAGTTGGTTGGTTGGTTCTCCAATCGGTCACTTAATTTGCCATCGTTTCGTTCGGCTTGTTCTTGGTGTGCCTCACTGGACTCAGAGTCTTGTATGGCACTGTTTTTCTCTTTGCTCTCTTTTTCATGCGCATTTCCCTCACCCTCCTTTTTTTGCTCAGAAGAGGGTTGGGGAACGGCTTCATTTTTTAAATCGCTGTCCGCCATTTGATTGGATGATTTTTCATTTTGCTCGTTAGAGGGGTCTTCCGATGAATTGCCTTTTTTAGAATCCTCTTCACGATTGTTTTCAGCTTCGTCACTTGAGTTTTTATGATCATTTGCTTTCTCAGAAGCCTCACTGGACTCGGAGTCAGATTGAGATTCAGAACTGGAATCCTCTTTTTGACTCGCTTGGTTTTGATTTTGCTGTGCTGAGTCTTCTGTTTGTTGCTGCGCTAAAAGTTGTTCAATAATGCTTAAGTTTTGTTGCGCTTTTGTTAAATTAGGTTGTTGTTTTAAAGCGGTTTCATACGCTTCTTTAGCGGCTTCAAGTTCTCCGTTCTTTGCTAAGGCATTGCCCAAGTTGTAATACCCTGTTGCACTTTTGTCTTGACGAAACAGCTCTGCGGCTTCTTGGTATTTTCCTAATTTATATAGACTGGTGGCACGCCATTGCGGGTCTTCAAACAGCGATTCGGCGGCTTGAAGGTTGTTCTCTTGCCACGCTTGATAACCAAGTTGGTCAGGCGTTTTAAACACGTCACTTATCGAGGGCAGTGATTCTTCGGCATAACTGCTATTAGGGGTAAATAACCCAATGGAAAACAGGCTGGCTGAGAGTAGTCCTACCAGAGGTAAACTTAGTGCCGAGAGGCTCAATAACCAGCCACGACGAAACAGTAGTGTAACCAGTGGAATAAGCAAAAGCAGAAGGTAAATCCCTTGGTCTAATGGAAGCACCAACTGTGTGTCACTGTGTTCGCCTGGTTTTGTGGTGTTTACGGCGGGCAGAGTCGGAGGCAGCAGTGCATCCAGAGATTGATCGCTGATATTCAAATGACTCAGTGTGACCTGGCTTAATTCGGTAAACGCATTAAAACGTTTTAACGGTAGGGGGGGGGAAATTATTTTTCCGTTATCGTCTTTCAGTAAACCGTAGTTGGGGATTTGTACGGCACCGCCTGTAGCAGTCCCTACGGTTAAGATGCTTACGCTGTAGTCGTGCTGTTGTATCCACTGTTTGAGTTGGGTTACTTGGTGCGGTTCAATATCATCGGTAATCCAAATAATATGACCGTGATTAATGTGCGCTCCTTGAAATAGCTCGTCAGCCTTTTGAAAACCGAGTAATGGTTCTGCACCATAACGAGGCATTAAAACAGGGTTTAAGGCGGGCAATAAACTCAATAAAGTTTGATTGTCTTCTGAAATGGGCGAGATGGTGTGCGCCGATCCTGCATAACCGACTAAGCCAATGGCGAGTTCAGGGTGCTGCGTTAACAGGTCGGTTATTTTGTATTTTACCCGTGCTAATCGATTGGGCGAGAGGTCATCGGCCAGCATAGAGAGTGATAAATCCAATACAATCACACTGCCTTGCTGATTTTTTTGTGCAGGCATTTCAACCGATTTGGTGGAGGGGCCTGCCAGTGCAAGGGTGGCAATGATCCAGATGAATCCCAATCCAAGCAGTCCCAGTTGATGGGTGCGTGTACCAGATTGGTTGGCGTTTTCTCTTAATAATAAAGGTCGAAACAGTGGGGCGATGACTTGGTGCCAAGCGCCTTGTTTTTGTTTGATTTGCCACAGCTTCCACAGTAACCACGCAATGGGCAACAGTGCCAGTAACCAGTAGGGACGTAAAAATTGTAAGTTCATCAGTTCGTTCATTTTATTTCCCCCCCCCCTCTTTATTTAGGATGCGCCATGCCATAAACAGGCTAATTAAGAACGCTAAACCAAGAGGCCACTCATAAAGCTCGGAGCGATTTCGGTAGTTAAACACTTCATGTTCGGTACTTTCCAGTTGGTTGATGTATTGATAAATTTCACTCAGTTGTTGTGTGTCATTGGCTTGAAAAAACTGCCCATTGGTTAATTTGGCAATGCGCTTGAGTGATTCGACATCAATGTCGCTTCGGCCAGCTAAAAAGAGGTCTAACCCTGTACGATGGGTGACACGACCCACGGCAATGGTGTAAATTTTTAAGCCCAGCTCTTTGGCTTTTTCGGCAGCTTGCAGTGGCTCCACTTGACCAGCGGTGTTTGAGCCATCGGTTAATAAAATCAACACGGCGTTATCGTATTTTCCTGTTTTTGGATTGGGCTTTAGGTGTTTTAGGGTTAAGCCAATCGCATCACCAATGGCGGTATTGTTGCCTGCCATGCCTATGGCGGTTTCGTTTAATAGAGTTTTAACGGTGTGTAAATCATAAGTAAGCGGACTTTGTAAAAAGGCTTGTGTACCAAACACAATTAACCCGATACGGTCGCCCTGACGCTGCTCAATAAAGGTGGAGACCACTGCTTTTACCGCCGTAAGTCGGTCAACATCGTAACCCCCCAAATACATGTCCTCTTTTTTCATACTGCCAGAGAGATCCACCGCCAACATCATTTCTTTACCACTGACTTCAAATGGATTGGGGCTGATAAACAGAACAGGGCGAGTGGCGGCTAAAATAAGTAGACACCAAAGCAGTATGAGCCACAGTGGAATCCCTTTGGTTTTGTTCTGATTTTGTGTCAGCAAAGAGGGGGGCAGCTGTTGCTCTAAGCGTTGTATAATCTGAGGAGCCAACAGCGGACTTTGCTCTTTTTTGGCGGGTTTGACAAAGCGGTGAATCAGCCACGGCAGAGGTAAAAGTGCAATGGCCCACGGCCAAAGAAATTCCACATCGCTGAGTAGGGCGATCCAGTGATTGATCCAAAGACCTATGTTCCAGTCCATTATTTGTGGTGTCCTTTAATCCATGCTTGGGCATACTGTTTCAATTGGTTTAACGCGTATAAATCGGCCTGTTTTTGTTCAGGGGTTTGGCTAGGCGGTTGATAAGCGCGTTGTAATATCGTTAATGCTTGCTCGGGTTGTTTGATGTGCGCTGCGGTTTTGGCTAAAAAGTCCAACCACGCTTGATCGTTTAAAGGCGCAACATCGATTCGGGGGTAGCAGGTGAGCGCCACTTGTTTGAGCAAACGGTTAACCTCTAACAGTTGTTGATAGGGGTTGTTTGGGCTACTCTCAAGTGCGTGCAAATACGCCAGTGCTTCTGCTCGATAGGCATTGCGTTTTTTCTGATCAAAATAGTACCAAATGAACCCTACGAGTAACATCCCTACCATAAAAATAAGCAACCACCACGTATAAGAGAGTGGCCACCAACCTATTGGATCGGGGAGTTGGATATCCTGCAACTGGTTTAACAGCTGCTGTTGCTGTTCGGTTAATTTCATACAATCACTCGATAACGACTTAATTGTTCGACAGGGTGTTGGTCACTGGTAATTTCCAGTAATGGAATATTGAGTTGAGTAAACTGTTTAAACGCATGTTGCCATTGGGTTTGATAT
>UOFB01000420.1_pt1 | contig 21670 bp, 25 predicted proteins | sample 1988871 | NCBI WGS metagenome assembly UOFB01 (sample SAMEA4712195, study PRJEB27164) | hydrothermal vent metagenome | biome: marine basaltic hydrothermal vent biome; feature: marine hydrothermal vent; material: mineral | place: Pacific Ocean | collected 2011-06-14/2011-07-23 | depth 1719 m | reverse complement strand
TAGCGTCAGCAAAGGGGAAATCTGCTGAAGAATTTCGAGATTTTTTAATCAGACTGAGTGGGCGACAGATGAAACATAAAGTACGATATACAAACCCTGCCTTGTTGGCAGGATTATGGAGTTTTCTTTCGATGCTTGAAGTTTTGCAAACTTGGTCAGAAGAACAGCTTGAGGAAATGAAAAAAATGGCGGAATTTTTTTTTCGTGAATAAACTTGTGTAGATACCTATGGCCTTAGAGGGGGGGGATAAAAATTTAAAGCCTCCTTAAAAATTGATATAAATCAACTCCAGTCAGGCTCTTTTTAAGTTGGATACTTGATGTTTACTAAACGTAAGTAGAATCGTGTATTCTTGCGGTATTCAAAAATTGAAAAAGGATTTTTAGCGACATGGAACAAAAAATACAGTTTGATGAGGCGCTTATTAAGCGTTATAACCAGTCGGGTCCTCGTTACACCTCTTACCCAACGGCGGTGCAGTTTGATGAGGCGTTTGGTGTAGAAGATTATAAACGTGCCGCACAGCGTAGTAATGACTCTGAGCGGGGCTTGTCGTTGTATTTTCATATTCCATTTTGCGATACGGTATGCTTTTTTTGTGCCTGTAATAAGGTGTGGACACGGGACCGTTCAAAGACTACGCCCTATTTAGATCGCTTGTTTAAAGAGATTGAAATGCAGTCCAAACTGTTTGATCCAAGCCGAAAGGTGGAGCAGTTGCATTTAGGGGGGGGAACGCCCACCTTTATTAATAACGATGAAATGAAGCAGTTGATGGATAAAACCCGTCAACACTTTAATTTGTATGATGATGACTCGGGCGAGTATTCGATTGAGATTGACCCACGAGAGGCTAATCGGGAGTCGGTTAAGTTGTTGCGAGAGTTGGGTTTTAATCGCATGAGTTTGGGGGTACAAGATTTTGACCCGAAAGTGCAAAAAGCGGTTAACCGTATTCAGTCGCAGGCGGAGACGTTTGAGGTGCTGGAGGGCGCACGTGAAGCGGGCTTTTTATCGGTGAATGTGGATCTTATTTATGGTCTGCCTTTTCAAACAGAAAACAGTTTTATTAAGACATTGGATCGAGTGCTTGAGGCTGAGCCAGATCGTTTTTCTATTTTTAACTACGCTCACATGCCGAGCATGTTTCCAACCCAAAAGAAGATGAAAGAAGCGGATATGCCATCTTCGGACGAAAAGCTGGCCATTTTACATGCGACAACAGAGCGATTGTTGGAAGCGGGTTATGTGTACATTGGTATGGATCATTTTGCCAAACCTGATGATGAGTTAGCAGTGGCGCAACGTAACGAGACCTTGTACCGAAACTTTCAAGGGTACTCGACTCACGCGGAGTGTGATTTGGTAGGGATGGGCGCAACGTCTATTTCGTTAGTGAATAACACCTATGCGCAAAACAGTAAAGGGTTGGATGAATACTATCAAGCGATTGATGCGGGCGATTTAGCGGTGTTTAGAGGGGTGGAGCTAAATGAAGATGATGAGTTACGCCGCGATGTGATTACACGCTTAATCAGCCATTTTCACATTCACTTTGCAACGGTGGATAAGTTGTGGGATATTCGCTTTAAGGAGTATTTTGCCAAAGAGTTACCTAAGCTGACCCCTATGGTGGAAGATGGTTTAATGACTTTAACGGATGAAGATATTTACATTACTGCCAAAGGACGGTTGTTGATTCGTAATATTTGCATGGTGTTTGATGCGTATTTGAAACCAGGGGCTGAAAACCGATTTTCAAAGGTGATTTAGTGTTGTGTTAAATTTTATTTAATTCTGAATAATCCAGTAAAAAAACGACCTTTAAGGTCGTTTTTTGGTTTAGAGGGGGAGGGATTTACATTTCACTGATTAAAAAGGTAACACGGCGGTTTTCACGTTTACCTTCGGGGGTGGTGTTGCTGGCAATGGGTCGTTCCTCTCCGTAGCCATAGGTTTTAATGCGATTTCTTGGAGTACCATTATCCATTAAATAAAAAGCGATATTTTTGGCACGGTTGTCGGACAGTTGTTGATTGTAGCTATTAGAGCCATCGGAGTCGGTATGTCCTTCGACATAAACATGTGTATTTAGGTGTTGTTTTAAGGTGTTTAATACGGGGGTTAAGCGACTAAGCTCATAAGGGTCTAGTTCCGCAGAGCCTGAGCGAAAGTTGACATTTTTAACATTAATTTGTACGAACTCTTGGTTACCAATTTTAACGGCTTGCACATCCGTATCTGGGTCAGATGCGGTCTCTTGAGTCGCTTGATCAAATACGGAGCGAGCGGTATAGCCTGATAAGGCACCAATAGCGACTTTAGCGGCATTGTTATCAACACCGAGCGCATTCGCCGCCATTGCCCCAGCAATAGCCGCGGCAACGGTGATGGCATTTTTATCGGTTTCACGTGTTTGTCCGGTATTGCTACAGGCGGTGGTTAAGCCTAATAGGGTGATTATGGCTGTGGTTCCGATGAATTTTGAGTTAATTTTTATCATATATTGTTCTCTTTTCTTCTTAAAGGGAGCGGACGTAAATCCATAATAAGGACTCTTTTTCTTGAATACAAGCGTGTTAAGAGTGTTGTCATGTTTTTTTGAGACTGTGTTTTTAATCTATTTTAGCCTTTTATACCGAGGTATTTTTATAATAATACGATGGTGGCCAGTCCTAAAAAGACAAAAAAGCCAATGGAATCGGTGACGGTGGTGAGCATTAGCCCTGATGCCAGTGCAGGGTCAATTTTCATGCGTTGTAAAATAAGTGGGATGAGTGCACCCGCCAAGGCGGCAACCAATAGGTTGACCATCATAGCCGTACCAAAAATAGCACTTAATGCCCAATTGTTAAATAAAACCTGTACGGCAATGGCGGTGAGTATCGCCCAAATTAAGCCATTAAATAGGCCAACGGTGGTCTCTTTGATGAGCAGTGAGCGACTGTTACTTTTGGCCAGTTTACCCGTTGCTAAAGCTCGAATAACAATGGTGGCGGTTTGTGTGCCTGCAATTCCTCCCATGCTGGCAATGATGGGCATTAGTATGGCGAGTGTTACGATTTGTTCAATGGTTGCATCGAACAAGCTAATGACCATTGAAGCAAAAATAGCAGTCAGCAGGTTAATCCCCAGCCAAAAGGTACGCCGTTTTGCGGTACGGGTAGCGGGGGCAAAAATATCATCCTCTTCATCCAGACCGGCACTGGCCATTTGAATGTGTTCGGCTTCTTCACGAATAATATCAACCACATCATCAATGGTGATTCGGCCTAAAATTTGATTGTTCTCATTGACGACAGCCGCTGAGATTAAGTCATTTTTTTCAAAAATATGAGCGACTTCTTTGGCGGGAAGGTAGCTTTGAATGGCTGGTGTATCGGTTTCCAGAACATTTTGTACTAATTTATCTTCATCATTGACGAGTAGGCTGGTTAGTTTTAATGTCCCGACATAGTGGTCATCACGATCTCTTACAAACAGTTCGGCGGTGCTGTCAGGCAGTTCGCCTAACTTTCTTAAGTAACGAAGTACGACATCAAGCGTGATGTCTGCACGAATAGTGACGAAGTCCATGCTCATCAAGCCACCGGCGGTATCTTCTGGGTAGCTTAAGGCGGTTTCAACAGCCGTTCGTTCAATGGGTTCGAGTGATTCAAGCAGGGCTTTTTTGGCACTGGGTTCGAGTGATTGTGCAATGTCGGTAATATCATCGGCTTCTAAATCGTCGGTGATTTTTACCAGCTCATGCGCTTGTAATGACTCTAATAGTTTGGCTCGTACTTCATCATTGGTATGGGTAAGGATCTCTCCTTGTTGTTCGCTGTTTAAACATTCCCATAATAGTTGACGCTCTTTATGGGGGGTGGATTCTAACAGCTCGGCAATTTCTTCGGGAACGAGTGATGAAAGTAGATCGGATACTTGCTTAAAGTGCTGGTTTTCAACCGCTTGTAACAGTTGCTCAGTCAGTTTGCTTTTTTCAATAACAGAGTGTTGTATGGCCATTTTTTGCTCCGTCTACATAAAATTGAAAATGAAGTGATATTGTAGCAGGACAGAGGCGGCAGCAAGAGGGAAACAGCGGGTTTGTAGTGGATTTTAAGAGAGGGGGGGGAGAAAAATCGCTTTACTTGTTAAACTAAGTAAAGCGATTTAGAAGGGTCTAGGCTTCTTCAACAGCCATGTGTTTTACACCGCCAGATTTGCGGTTATGGTTGCTGATTTTTTCTTTATGCTTGATGATTTGACGATCTAATTTATCAACTAATCCATCAATTGAGGCATACATGTTTTCTGTTTGGTGTTGCGCAAATAGGTCTGCACCTGATACATGAACTGTGGCTTCTGCTTTTTGGGTTTGTTTTTCAACGGTTAGGATGACATGAATGTTCGTCACATGATCGAAGTGACGTTCCAGTTTTTCCAGTTTTTCAGAGGTGTAGTTACGAAGTGCTTCTGTGATATCGACGTGATGGCCTGTAATATTAATTTGCATTGAGTTCGCTCCTTTGGGTCGTTTTTTTTGCGATATAAATTGGTTTTTTTAGCGCTTGAATCCGTATAAAAATCCCAACTCTTAGGTTCGATTATACCACTGGAATATTGATATTGAATAAAAAATCGTGGGAAAAAAGAGGGGGGGGGAGAAAAAATAACGTCTTTTTATGGGCGTTTTTTCGTATAAATAAGGGTTTGTTTATTTAAAGTCCTCACCTAGATAGACACGTTTAACATCGGGGTGTTCTAAAATTTCTTGAGGGGTTCCCGTCGCGAGAATCGTGCCGTTGTGCAAAATGTAGGCATGGTCACATACGCCTAAAATTTCACGTACATTGTGGTCGGTAATTAAGACGCCTATGTTTTTCTTTTTTAGGTGCAAAATAATACTTTGAATGTCTTTGACCGAAATAGGGTCTACGCCTGCAAACGGTTCGTCTAATAAAATAAAACGGGGTTCCATGGCTAATGCGCGGGCAATTTCAACTCGGCGTCGCTCACCACCAGAGAGGGCTTGGCCAGGTTGGTCTAAAATATGACCAATTTGTAGGTCGTCAATCAGTTTTTGAAAAATTTGTGCTCTTTGGTCGCGTTTCAATTCGGGACGCATTTCTAGAATCGCGTTAATGTTTTCGGATACGGTGAGTTTACGAAAGACAGAGGCTTCCTGTGGTAAGTAGCCAATGCCTAATTTAGCGCGTTTATGGATAGGCAGATGGGTAATCTCTTGGTCATCAATAAAAATATGACCCGCGTCGATTGGAACCAGTCCAGTCATCATGTAGAAGGTGGTGGTTTTTCCCGCGCCATTGGGGCCCAGTAATCCAACCACTTGACCACTGTAAACATCAATGTCAACCGAGGTGACGACTTGTCTTTTTTTATAGCTTTTTGCTAATCCTCTGGCATAAAAATGAGCCATTCTGTTATTCCTTATCGTCAGAGGGGGCGGGTTTAAAGGTGACTGACACTCGGTTGTGTCCGTCTTTGCTCCCTTTTGCCATGAGTGTTTGCTTGCTGACATCGTAAAAAATATTACTGCCTGTAATGGTGTGTTTTCCTGGCTGCATCACTTTTGCATCACCTGAGAGTAAAATAGTTTTATATTTGGTATTGTATTGAATTAAGTTGGCTTGACCATTAATCCAGCTTTGTTCTACTTGGCTAAAGCGTTTAAATTGGGCGGGCGCACCATAGGCCTTGACCATTTCAAGCTGACCATCGGGGTGAATGATGGTGACGGTATCGCCCGTCAGTTCTAAGCTACCTTGCTGAATGTTTACGTTACCCGTATAGGTGCTGATGCCTGTTTTTTCTTGTACCTCTAAGTGATCTGCGGTGATGTGAATCGGTTGCTCTTCATCTGGAACATGGGGTTCGGCTTGACTGGTTAGACTAAAAGAGAGTAAAAAGCATAGTATGAAAATAGGGCGGTATAGCTTGTTGTGTGGTTGCATGGCACTCATCTTTATTCGTTGCTTTTGTTCGGTTGGTAGGCGCTCTGTACGTTGGACATTAATTGAAACTGGCCAGACTCTAAATTTGCATAGAGACCCACTCCCGTGGTAACACTATTTGTTTGTGTGAGCGTAATTGTATCACGGCTTAACAGCTCTGCTTGGCTTGCGTTATAAGTGATACTTTGAGTGTTTAAGGTGCTTGGGTTGCGCTTTTGTGCGGTGTGATTATCAGGGGTAGGGGTTTGTGTTATTTGTACATCACCTGAGAGCTGAATGGATTCATCGTTTAATGTTTGTCCCTTTTGACTGCGGATAATGGTAAGGGTGTTTGGTGTGATGAGGGTAATCATAGGTAAGGTAAATTGACTGAGTTGGGTGGTCTCATTGTAGTGCCACGTGGCCGTTTGAATGATGTTTTGTTTTTCGGGCTGATCGCGTGACATTTCCCATGTGGTACTTTGAGTGGCACTCCAGTGATAAGGTTCGGATGTTTTATCCGATGTGGAGGAGGAATCGGTTTGTTCTTTTTGGTTGATCAGCCACAGTACAACCAACGCAAGTGTTAGGGATAAGAGCGTGATGCGAAGGGTAGATAGGCGCATGAGGTGCTAGATTTTTTCTCTTAAAAAGAAATCCATGTGTTGTTGCCAACTGTCTTGTGAACGCATAATGATTTCACAGACTTCTCTTACACACCCTTTGCCACCGCTAAAGGGGGAGACGTAGTCCACTCTTGATTTGACTTCATCATCCCCGTCTGCTGGGGTAACGGATAGGCCGATACGGATTAAGATGGGGAGATCTAAAATGTCATCTCCAATATAGGCAATTTCATCTAACGAGAGGTTGAGTTCATCGACTAATTTTAAAAAGGTGGGGAGCTTATCGGGTACACCTTGATAAACATGTCGCACCTTTAAATCGTTCATTCGGTTGGTAACGAGTTGAGATTTTCTGCCCGTAATAATACCTATGTCAACTTGACTTTTTTGCAGTAACACCATACCGTGTCCATCACGGGTGTGAAACGCTTTATGCTCTTGACCATCTTCGCTGTAAATGAGCATGTTGTTGGTGAGCACGCCATCCACGTCTAAAATCAGTAGTTTAATTTTTTGTGCTTTTTGAGCAATTTCTTCTGAAATAAGCATGGTGGCTTCCTTGTGTTTTAGTGGCTTTTTATCTTAAGCCGATACGGTTCGCAGATAGATGACTCCTAAATATGCCACAAAACCAAAGGTAAGTAAAAGCCCTTTGGGGGTATTTATAACGGCTTTGCCTTTGATAGGCAGAGCAAAGAGTAACATAACAAGGGTAAAACCGAGCATGACGGGCATGTCGATAGATAAGATTTCGGGTTCTAATACAGAAGGGGCGAGTAGGGCGGGAACGGCCAGTACTGCTAAAATATTAAACAGGTTAGAGCCTACGATGTTTCCAATCATCAAATCGGCTTCTTTTTTACGTGCGGCGGCAATGGCGGCGGCCAGTTCAGGTAGGCTGGTTCCAATGGCAATGATGGTTAAGCCAATGACCACTTCAGGAATGCCAAATGTTTGGGCAATATCGACCGCACCCCAAACCATCATTTTAGCGCTGGCCATTAAAACCATGAGCCCGCCAATGAGGTAAACAACACTTTTTTTCATGGTTAACTCGGGGGCTTCACCCACTTCTTCAAGCGTCTCTTGAGCAAGCGGGTCGTTTGGGTCAATGGCTTTATTGGCTTTAATCATCCACGTCATGGTTAAGATAAGGGCAACCACTAAAATAATACCGTCCATAATGCCAAGTTCGCCGTCTAAAACGAGTGCATAAGCTCCTAATGAGATGGCGAGTAAGATGGGAAGCTCTCGTTTTAAGATAGAAGATTTGACGACAATCGGTGCAATGAGTGCGGCTACTCCTAATACAAGAGCAATGTTGGCAATATTGGAACCCACTGCGTTTCCGACGGCAAGTCCTGGGCTGCCATCAAGTGACGCAAGGATGGCGACGACAATCTCGGGCATGGAGGTTCCAAATCCCAGTACAACGACCCCTATAATTAAGGGCGATATTTTCATGTGCAACGAGATACTGGCGGCACCATCAATGAAAATATCGGAACTCCATACAAGGAGTGCAAGTCCAATAAGAAGTACGATGCTGGGTAGAAGAAGTGTGCTTGTCATAACTTACTCAACGAGTCCATAAAAAAGTGGATGTGATTATAGCGGAAGTCTAATGGAAATAAAAAATCTTTATGGCTTATGTGGTCTAGGAGGCTGTCCGAGAACTAAAAGTCGACTGCAAATCCCATAAACATCATAATCTGAGCTTATCAAAGTCGTTAAATAGCCGTGCTATTCGCCTCTTTTGATAAGCTCACCTTATAACGTTTCTGTGATTTTCGTTACGATTCTAGTTCTCAGGCAGCCTCCTAGGGTTATGACAAAGGTCTCTTACTCATCAATTTTAAAAAAAGTTGAGAATGGATCGGCTCCTACGCTTAGGGTTTGGGTATAATGGTTTGCTTGTTTTTATTGTGTGGTGTTTTAAAGCGTGGTTGAGTTACAAATTGGCACTTACGGTTGGCGGCATGATGATTGGGTAGGTGATTTTTATCCTGACGATTTGCCAGAGGCATGGCAGTTGGACTACTTCAGTAATGTGTACCGTGTTGTACTGGTGCCTCAGGCGGAGTGGTGCACTTGGTCTCAGCAGACGAAGCAAGAGATAGCGGAGTCTATGGAAGAGTCGTTTGGACTTTACTTGGCGTTGGATAATGATTTGAATGGTGGAGTAAAAAATAGGCAGATTCTTTCTCAGTTAGAGGATATAGTATCGTCATTGGGTGACTCTATTTTAGGGGTGGTTGTTTGGAGTGAATCGCCTTTTACTTCATTGGCATTATTGCCTCGTCCGATTACGTTGATTTCTTCACAATATGTATTGTCGGGTTGGCAGTGGTGTAGAGAAGGCGTAAAGATATCAGGCAATCCTTTTGGGTGGATAGAACAACTGCCAGAGAATGGGAAGAAACAGGCGGCGTTGTTAACCGATTTTGTTGCGAGTTTTTCCGACGATGATCACGCTAAAAGAAACGTCCTCCCTTTTATAGTGGGGGGGGAGGAAATTAATATGGAACAAGTGGCGAACCTTAAAACTATTAGTGAGTTATTAGGGTATTAGCAGAGATGAATGTTTCCCCCCCCCTCCCTTGCGGAATGACAGGACAGAGAGAAGTATGACCGAAAAAGCAGAGACATTGATTGAGATAAAAAATCTGACGTTTTCTCGTGGAGAGCGTAAGATTTTTGATGGCATTACTTTATCGATTCCAAAGGGAAAAATTACGGCTATTATGGGCCCTAGTGGCAGTGGAAAAACCACTTTGCTGAAGTTGATTGCTGGACAGTTACGACCTGATTCGGGTGACGTTTATGTTGAAGGACTCAATATTCACCAATTGTCACGTAAAAACATCTATAAATTACGACGTAAAATGGGCATGCTGTTTCAAAGTGGCGCGCTACTGAGTGATTTAAATGTCTTTGATAATGTGGCATTTCCATTGCGAGAGCATACTAAGCTGTCTGATGAAATGATTTATGTTTTGGTGTTAATGAAATTGCAAGCCGTTGGGTTACGCGGGGCAAAAGATTTAATGCCTTCGGAGTTGTCTGGCGGAATGTCACGACGCGTGGCGTTGGCAAGAGGGATTGCTCTGGATCCTGAAATGATTTTTTACGATGAGCCTTTTGTGGGGCAAGACCCAATTACCAAAGGGGTATTGGTGAAACTCATTCAAACCTTAAATGAGAGTTTGGGCTTGACCAGTGTGCTGGTGTCGCATGATGTGGATGAGGTGATGTTGATTGCAGACTATATTTGTGTCATTTCAGAAGGAAAATTGATTGCAGAAGGGACAAAGGAGGAATTGCTGAAAGAGTCGACAGGCTACGTGAATCAGTTTATTAATGGCTTGCCCGATGGGCCTGTCCCGTTTCATTTTCCCAATGTCTCTTATGCGGATGATTTAGACCGAATTCAAGGAGGTCTGAAATGAGTGGTTTGACGGTTGTTTTTCAAGGTTTTTTGCAAAAAACAGGACGTGGTTTTTTAGCGAAAGTAGCCAGTTTTGGACAAGGATCTCTGTTTATATTGTCATTATTGTCCGCGCTTCCATCCGTTTTGTTTCGAACGGATCTACTGTTAAAGCAAACTTATGTGGCGGGCGTGTTATCTCTGCCCATTATCTTAATGGCGGGTCTGTTTGTCGGTATGGTATTGAGTCTGCAAGGTTATAATATTTTAGTGGAATTTAATGCCGAAGAGGCGGTAGGAAGTATGACCGCACTTTCGCTGTTGCGGGAGTTGGGGCCAGTGGTGGGTGCTTTGCTGTTTGCGGGTCGAGCGGGTTCGGCATTGACGGCTGAAATTGGATTGATGCGCTCCACTGAGCAAATATCGGCGTTAGAGATGATGGCGGTGGATCCATTAAAATTTATTTATGCCCCTCGATTTGTCGCAGTGATTATTGCTCTGCCACTATTAGTGTTAATCTTTAACGCACTGGGCGTGTTTGGTGGGTATTTGGTCTCGGTCAAGTGGCTGGGCGTTGATTCGGGTGCGTTTTGGTCTCAAATGATCAGTCAAGTTGATTGGCATGAGGATGTGCTGAATGGCATTATTAAATCGGTGGCTTTTGGGATTTTAATTGCGATTATTGCGTTGTATCAAGGGATGAGTGCAATCCCCTCTTCGGAGGGGGTGAGCAACGCCACCACGCGTACCGTGGTGCATTCTTCGTTGGGAATTTTGGGATTGGATTTTATTTTGACATCCATTATGTTTAATTAAAAAGGTTTTAATGAGTAATGAAAAAACAGACGAAAGTTGAAATATGGGTTGGGGCGTTTGTCTTAATGAGCTTAATGGCATTGGCTTATATTGCGTTTCAAGTGAGTAATTTCAGTGGCTGGAAAGATCGCCCCTCTTATGAAGTGAGCGCATTGTTTGATAATATAGGTGGCTTGAAAGAGCGTGCTCCCTTAAAATTAAGTGGCGTGGTGATTGGTCGAATTACGCAGATCGAAATTGATCCTGTCTCATTTAAGGCTAGGGTGAATATGCAGATTGATCAAGTATTTAATGAGCTGCCTATCGATTCCTCCGTTTCAATATTAACCTCTGGATTGTTGGGTGACCAATATGTAGGGTTAGAGCCTGGTGGAGATGAAGAGGTGCTGAAGCAGGGTTCTGAGATTGAGATGACTCAGTCTGCAATGGTATTGGAAGAGCTTATTGGGCAATTTTTAGTAAAATTTAGTGAAAGTGATTAAGGATTAAGGTAATGAATATTTGGAATAAAAAAATTATCAGTGAAGGGCGTTGGATGACTGCTTTGTTTATGATGGTTGCATTTTTTTCCCCCCCCTCTTTGGCCGTGATTATTCCACAAGATGATCCAGAGGAGATGGTGCGTGTCTTATCTCAAGAGTTGATTGCTAAAATTAATGAGCAACGCGCCGAGTTAGAAGCGCACCCTGAAAAAATGAAAGCGTTTGCTGATGCTTATGTTTTACCTTATGTGGATACGGAAAAGATGGCGCGTTATGTGATGGGTCGCTACTGGCGAACCGCAACGGATGAACAAAAAGAGGCGTTTACACAGGCGTTTTCAGATATGTTAATTCACTCCTATTCTAAAAATTTATTGAAGTTACAAATCAATAAGGTTGTGGTAAAACCCGCCCGAGAAGTGAAAAAAGGGGTTGTCACGGTTGCTTCGGTTGTCACTCAGACAGGTGGCAATCAAACCGATGTAGTTTATCGAGTGTATCAAAATCGTAAAGCTCCAAAATGGCTGTTATACGATATCTCTATTGAGGGAATTAGTATGTTGCTAAACTATCGTAAATCGTATGGTTCAGAGATTTCTAAAAAAGGATTGGATCAAGTGATTACCGAGATGGTGGCTAAAAATAGTTTTACACCAACTCAGGCTTAGGTGGTGAATGTGTCTACATTTGAATGGTGCGAAAAAACAGCGGTCATTAAACTGCCTTCTTCAGTAACGTTAGAGACCTTGCCCGCGTTATTAAAACAGGCTAAAAATAGTTTGTCTTTGCCTGTTCAACAAGTTGATTTTAGCTTGGTTCAGCAGGCAGACAGTGCCATTTTGGCTCTGTTGTTAATTTGGTCTAAAAATTCTGCTCCAGAGTCCTCTCCCTCCCCCTTAAAAATTGTTGCCCTACCGAATTCTTTGCGTGGCTTGATTGTGCTTTATGATTTGGAATCCATCGTTATGATTGAAGAGTCATAACAGGCACTTTGTTCTCTTTTTTTATTTAAACTTAGTCTATTTGGAACTTTATGTCTCGTCCCGCTGCGGTTTGTTTTCATCATGTCATAAAAAAATACGGTGACTTGTCTGCATTAAAAAGCATTACTTTTGATGTGGAAGAGGGCGCTTTTTTTGGTTTGCTAGGTCCAAATGGTGCGGGTAAATCCACCTTGATTAATGCGATGTCAGGATTGGTTATTCCGACCTCTGGGCGCATTGAAATTCAAGGGTTTGATGTTCAGAAGGACTACCGCCAAACTCGACGTTTATTGGGTTTGGTGCCTCAAGAGTTAATTGCCGATCCCTTTTTCTCCATTCGCGAACTGCTGGATTTGCAGTCAGGGTATTTTGGTTTAAAGGGAGCGAAGCAGAAAGCATGGGTTGGTGAGTTATTAGAGCGTTTGGCGCTGTCGGATAAATCGGATGCCAATACCGCTCAGTTATCAGGCGGGATGAAGCGACGTGTGTTGATTGCAATGGCGTTGGTGCATCGTCCAAAGGTGTTGGTTTTAGATGAGCCGACCGCAGGAGTGGATGTGGATTTACGCCGCACCCTATGGGAGTTTACCAAGGAGCTGCACCAGCAAGGCCATACCATTATTTTAACCACTCATTATTTAGAAGAAGCGGAAGCACTGTGCGATAAAGTTGCCATTATGCAACAGGGAGAAGTTAAAGCGTTGGATTCGACACAAGCGTTACTGTCAAAGCATCACTATCGTTACTTAAGAGTAACGTTAGGGCGTGCCACGAACCAGTTGATTGCACCGCTTCAAACACGATTAGTGGAAAAAGAGCCAAATGGTTTAGTGTTTAAGTTGGAAAAAACGGCTTCACTTTCTCAGTTATTAGCTTGGTTGCATGAGAGTCAGTTAGATGTAGTGGATGTGAGCAGTCGAGATGCCTCGCTGGAAGAAGTTTTTTTGGATTTAACCGCAGAGGGCAGCGCAGATGCAAAGTAATTGGCCTGGTTGCTGGGCGCTGTTTATTAAGGAAGTTCGCCGTTTTTACTCGGTGGTAGTTCAGACCGTTTTTGCCCCGATTGTCGCCACGTTGCTGTATTTATTGGTCTTTGGGCATGTGTTAAATACCCAAATAGATACCTATGGTAATATCAGCTACAGTCAGTTTTTGATTCCAGGTTTGGTGATGATGGCGATATTGCAAAATGCGTTTTCAAATACATCATCCAGTCTTATTCAATCTAAAATGCATGGCAACCTCTCGTTTGTATTGTTAAGCCCTATTTCTGCCTTTGAGTTTTATCTTGCCTTTGTTGGTGCCGCGATTGTGCGGGGGGTTGTAGTTGGGTTGGGGATTTTAATTATTGGCATTATCGGTTTTGACTTAACGTGGCAATCGTCTTTTTGGGTGCTTGTTTTTGCTATTTTAAGTGCTGCGATGATGGGTGGTTTGGGGATGCTTGCAGGCATTATTTCTGATAAATACGACCATTTGGCAGCGTTTCAAAATTTTGTCATTATGCCCTTAACATTTTTAAGTGGCGTATTTTACTCCATCCATGCTTTGCCCGTATTTTGGCAACAATTGTCGTATTTTAATCCCTTCTTTTATATGGTTGATGGGTTTCGTTATGGCTTTTTTGAGCAATCGGACGTATCGGTCTATTTAAGTTTATCGGTGACCATTTTATTCTTAATCATCGTCTCTACGATAAATCTGATTTTATTACACAAAGGCGTTAAAATACGCCAATAAAATTTATGGAGTAAAAGACGTGTCTCCCGATACTATTAAGCAGATGATTGAATCCACCATTCCTGACAGTCAAGTTGAGACAAATGGCGAAGAGTGTAATTTTTCGGTGATTGTGACCAGTAAAAGTTTTGAAGGTAAGTCGCCTATTCAGCGCCACCGTATGGTAAATGATGTCTTTAAAACACAGTTTGATAGCGGTGAACTTCATGCATTATCCATTAAAACGATTGTTGCTTAGTCATGGATAAATTAGTCGTTGAGTGTACAGGTAGACTGTCTGGCAGTGTTGAAATTTCAGGCGCAAAAAATGCGGCTCTTCCAATATTAATGGGGTGTTTATTGGCAGAAACGCCAACAAAGTTATCTAATGTTCCTCATTTGATGGATGTGACCACCACGATTCAGTTATTGGCTTCGATGGGAGTCGAAATTCTGTTTGATGAGCATTTGAACATTGAAATTAATGCGGCTAATGTCACTGAAAAAGAAGCGCCTTATGATTTGGTGAAAACCATGCGTGCGTCTATTCTGGTATTAGGCCCACTATTGGGACGTTTTGGTGAAGCAAAAGTGTCCTTGCCTGGTGGCTGTGCAATTGGTTCGAGACCCGTTGATATTCATATCAAAGGAATGGAGCAAATGGGCGCAGATATTTTGGTGGAGCAAGGCTATATTTTTGCAAAATCAAACGGACGTTTGCACGGTGCTGATATTTTTATGAACCCCGTGACCGTGACAGGAACCGAAAATTTATTGATGGCCGCCGTGTTGGCGGAAGGTACCACAACGTTAAGAAATGCAGCGAGAGAGCCAGAAGTAACGGATTTAGCTGAGTTTTTAAACAAAATGGGCGCAAAAATCACTGGTTTGGGTACGGATACCCTAGTGATTGAAGGGGTCGAACGTTTGTCTGGTGTTGAGTATTCGGTGATTCCAGATCGAATTGAAGCAGGAACCTATTTGGCCGCCGCCGCAGTAACTCAAAGTCAGTTAACGGTAACCAATGTTAATCCCAAGCACTTAACAGCGGTGCTGGAAAAGTTTGAAGAAGCAGGTGCGGAGATTTTTTGCTCTGAACATGAAGTGACGTTGGATATGCGTGGTCGAACGTTAAAGCCAGTGAATATTCGAACCGACCCTTATCCTCTTTTTCCAACGGACATGCAAGCTCAGTTTTTGGTCATGAATTCTTTGGCCGATGGGGTATCAACGATTGAAGAGACCATTTTTGAAAATCGTTTTATGCACGTATCCGAGTTGGCTCGAATGGGAGCCAATATCTCTCTAGAGGGAAATACCGCTACGATTAAGGGTGTTAAGAAGCTATTTGGTGCGCCCGTGATGGCAACCGATTTAAGAGCCTCCGCAAGTTTGATTTTAGCGGGTTTGGTGGCAGAAGGTGAAACGGTCATTAACCGTGTGTATCATATTGACCGTGGTTATGAACTGATTGAAGAGAAATTTCACAAGTTGGGTGCGCATATTTATCGAGTAACCGATTAAATTTGAGTTGTTACCATTTTTATAAACTGAATATTAATATTGAAAGACGATTATGAATGAACAGTTAACCATTGCGCTCTCTAAAGGGCGAATTTATAAAGATACATTGCCACTGTTAGAGGCAGCAGGTATTGAACCATTAGAAGATCCGACTAAAAGTCGTAAGCTGATTATCCCAACGAATCAAAAAAATGTTCGTTTACTGATTGTTCGTGCGACCGATGCACCAACCTATGTGGCGCATGGTGCGGCAGATATTGGGGTGGCGGGTAAAGATGTGTTAATGGAAGCGCCTACTGATAATTTATATGAGTTGCTTGATTTAGAAATTGCAAAGTGTGACTTGATGGTCGCGGGGCCTGAAATTGAAAAGCCACACGGACATCGTTTAAAAATTGCCACTAAGTACATTAAATCTGCTCAAGCGTACTATGCTCAAAAAGGCGAGCAAGTGGATTTGATTAAATTGTACGGTTCCATGGAAATTGCACCGTTGATTGATTTGGCTGATCGTATTGTGGATTTGGTGGATACGGGAAATACACTTCGTGCTAATGGACTTGTGCCAATGGAGCATATTGCCAAAATTAGTTCACGTTTGATTGTGAATCAGCATGCTTATAAAACAAAATTTGATCAGATTAATACCATTGTTCAACAATTTAAATCCGTTATAGAGAAAAATAATGCTTAATATTCGTCGATTATCTGCGAGTGATGCAGGTTTTAGAGAGGAGATGGATCGTCTTCTTGCATGGGAAACCGTTTCGAATGAGTCGGTTAATGATGTTGTAAAAGAGGTGGTGAACAATGTCCGCACCAATGGCGATGCGGCATTATTAGAGTATACCGCTAAGTTTGACCGTCTCTCTTTAACGTCAGCAGCGGATTTAGAAATCTCTCAGTCACGTTTACAAGATGCGTTGTTACGTATTCCAAAAGAGCAACGTGAAGCGTTAGAGATTTCGGCGAAACGCGTTCGTGATTACCATGAGAGACAAGTTCAACCCTCTTGGAATTACGAAGAGGCGGATGGTACGATGTTGGGGCAGCAGGTAACGCCTTTAGATACCGTTGGATTGTATGTGCCAGGTGGAAAAGCGGCCTACCCTTCTTCTGTGATTATGAATGCGATTCCAGCGAAAGTAGCAGGGGTTGAAAAATTAATCATGGTTGTTCCTACGCCTGATGGTGAAGTGAATGATATGGTATTGGCGGCGGCGGCGATTTGTGAAGTGGATGTGGTGTTCACTTTAGGTGGCGCACAAGCAATTGCCGCATTAGCGTATGGGACTGAAACCGTTCCTGCTGTAGATAAAATTGTAGGGCCTGGTAACATTTATGTAGCCACGGCTAAGCGCATGGTGTTTGGTACAGTGGGCATAGATATGATTGCTGGGCCATCTGAAATATTAGTGTATTGTGATGGCAAGACCAATCCTGACTGGATTGCCGTTGACCTATTTTCACAAGCCGAGCACGATGAAGACGCGCAGTCTATTTTAGTGACACCAGATGCTGAGTTTGCGGATAAGGTGTTGGAGAGCATGAATACATTGTTACCGACCATGCCACGCCAAGAGATTATTCGTAAAGCATTAGAAGATCGTGGTGCGATTATTGTGGTAGAAGATGAATCTCAAGCATTGGACATGATTAATATCATTGCACCAGAGCATTTAGAGTTATCTGTTGAAAATCCGAAAGCACTTTTACCAAGTATTCGTCATGCGGGTGCTATTTTTATGGGGCGTTATACCGCAGAAGCGATTGGTGATTATTGTGCAGGGCCAAACCACGTATTGCCCACATCAAGAACCGCACGTTTCTCCTCCCCTTTAGGAGTATATGATTTTCAAAAGCGTTCGAGCTTAATTATGTGCTCTCATGAAGGCGCGAGTACGCTTGGAAAAATTGCGGGTGTGTTGGCTGATGGAGAAGGGTTGCAAGCACATGCGGCCTCTGCTCGGTATCGTATTAAGTCATAGTTATTTTAGAATCGCATAATAGAAACCACTCCATCTTTTTTGATTGAGTGGTTTTTTTTTGGCAAACATTTTAGTATAAGGGAGAAGTTTAGTCATGAAACGAGATAAGTTGGTTGCGTATTTAGATGATTTTTTAGCGGTAGATCAGTATCAAGATTATGCCCCAAATGGCTTGCAAGTTGAAGGTACTTCAGAGGTTCATACCCTTGTAACGGGCGTTACAGCGTGCCAGGCGTTAATTGATGCCGCTATTAAGGTAAAGGCAGATGCCATTCTGGTGCATCATGGCTATTTTTGGAAGAGTGAATCTTTGCCGATAGTGGGCATGAAGCAAAAACGGATTAAGAGTTTACTGGTAAATGATATTAATTTATTGGGTTATCATTTGCCTTTGGATGGTCATGCTGAGATTGGAAATAATGCTCAACTTGGGCGGTTATGGCAGTTAGAGGATGTCACGCCTGAATCGGGTTTACTCCGTTTAGGGCGGCTGGAAACGACGATGACAATGGATGAATTTAAACAATTGGTGTCTGCGACATTAGGGCGAGAGGCACTTCATTTGCCTGGCGGAAAAGAGCAGGTAAAAACGGTTGCTTGGTGCAGTGGTGGGGCACAACAGTATATTACTCAAGCCGCCGAGTGGGGAGCGGATGTTTATATTAGTGGCGAAGTGTCTGAGCAAACCACGCACTTAGCGAAAGAGCTTGGTTTGCATTATTTAGCCGCTGGCCATCACGCGACAGAGTCTTTAGGGGTAACGTGTTTAGGGGAGCATTTGGCCGAGCGATTTGGCTTGGTGCACTGCCATATTGATATCGCGAATCCAGTTTAAAGGGGTATATAAAATGCTTTTTTGGGATAAAAAGTATAAATAGCTTTAATAAGCTTAGCTTATAATGGTTTTAGAATTTTTAGGGTTTATTAAATCAGTTTATCGGTATATACTTCCGTGATATTTTTTTAAATAAAGATTTGCTTGCGCATAACTAGGAAGGTGATATGTCGACAGAAGATCAAAAAAGTACAGACGTGAATTTAACGCGTCGAAAAGTGCTAACAGGCGCAACGGGGGTTGTGGGGGCAGTGGGTGCGGGTTTTATGGCCGTACCGTTTTTGGGATCATGGATGCCTAGTGAGCGTGCTAAGGCTGCTGGTGCACCCGTTAATGCGGACATTAGTAAGTTGCAACCAGGGCAGATGTTAACCATCTCATGGCGTGGTAAGCCTGTCTGGGTGGTGCGTCGAACGCCTGAAATGTTAAAGATTTTAACTGAAAATGTCACCGAGTTACGTGACCCAAATTCAGATGAGTCTTTACAACCTGCATACAGTAAGAATACTTTTCGCTCGATTAATGAAGAGTACTTAGTGGTGGTCGGTATTTGTACGCACTTAGGGTGTGCGCCAATGTATCGTCCTGCGGTAGGGTCTCCAGATATGCAAGAAGGTTGGCAAGGGGGCTTTTTCTGCCCTTGTCATGGTTCCCGTTTTGATTTAGCTGGACGTGTTGCTAAATCGGTTCCAGCACCGATAAACTTAGAGATTCCACCTTACCATTTTCGTACTGAGAGTATTATTCGTGTTGGGGAAGACCCAACTGAAGGAGGGGTTGCATAATGTCGAATCAAACAAATGAATCATCTACAGGAAAGTCATCCTTATTAGGTTGGTTTGACGAACGTTATCCTGTTTCGAGTACGTGGAATAAACACGTGGGTGAGTATTACGCGCCTAAAAACTTTAACTTTTGGTACTTCTTTGGCTCACTCGCATTAATCGTGCTGGTTAATCAAATTGTAACGGGTATTTGGTTAACCATGAGCTATGTACCAACAAACGCAGGCGCATTCAGCTCGGTTGAATATATTATGCGTGATGTTGAGTGGGGTTGGTTACTGCGCTACTTGCATTCAACGGGTGCGTCGGCCTTCTTTATTGTTATTTACTTACACATGATGCGGGCGCTGTTGTATGGCTCTTATAAAAAGCCTAGAGAGCTTGTTTGGGTTATCGGAATGGTGCTGTTCTTAGTGCTTATGGCTGAAGCCTTTATGGGGTACTTATTGCCTTGGGGGCAAATGTCTTTTTGGGGTGCTCAGGTTATCATCTCCTTATTTGGTGCCATTCCCGTTATTGGTCCCGATTTAGCTTTGTGGATTCGTGGTGATTTTGTTATTTCTGAAGTCACACTTAACCGTTTCTTTGCACTGCATGTCATTGCGCTGCCATTAGTATTGGTTATTTTAGTCTTTATGCACTTAGTGGCATTGCATCATGTTGGGTCAAATAACCCTGATGGTGTTGAGATTAAAAAGCTAAAAGATAATAAAGGCATTCCGTTAGATGGTATTCGTTTTCATCCGTATTATTCGGTGAAAGATGCAATGGGTGCGGTGTTCTTCTTTATTCTGTTTGCATTGGTTCTGTTTTATGCGCCAGAAGGGGGGGGGTATTTTATTGAAGCACCTAACTTTGAACCTGCTAATCCACTTAAAACACCAGATCATATCGTGCCTGTTTGGTACTTTACGCCCTTCTATGCCATTTTAAGAGCCATTCCAGATAAGTTCTTAGGCGTGGTTGCAATGGGAGCGGCGGTCGTCATTTTATTTGCCATGCCATGGTTAGATCGTTGTAAGGTCAAGTCAATACGTTATCGTGGTAACTCCTATAAAGTATTGTTAACCATATTAGTGATTAGCTTTTTCGTCTTAGGGTTTTTAGGTACACAGCCATCTACGCCGCTTTATACCAAGTTGGCGCAAATTTTCACGGCCTTGTATTTTATGTTCTTCTTGGTGTTGCCGTTTACCTCGGCAAATGAAAAAACCAAACCTGTTCCAGAGAGGGTGACCTAAATGAAAAAGATGTTATGGATAGTGAGTTTGTTGTTATTACCATTAACAATGAACGCTCAAGCCGCAGGCCCTTCCATTGAGTTGGAGTCTGCTAACAATGATTTACGTGATCAAGCATCACTTCAACGAGGTGCGGTTCTGTTTTCTAACTACTGTATGGCGTGTCACTCTCTTAAATACATGCGCTACAATCGTGTTGCGCGTGATTTAGGATGGACGGATGAAGAGGTCATTAGCGACATGTCTCATGGGCTGGACACGGTGACGGATAATGTGATGACGCGCATGAAAGAAGGCGTGGCATTAGAGGTGCTCGGAACGAAGGTTCCCGATTTATCGTTAATGGCACGTTTAAAAGGTGATGATTATATTTACACCTTCTTACGTTCTTATCATCAAGATGATCAGGGTGAGTGGAATAATAAAGTGTTGAAAGGCACTGCGATGCCAAATGTACTGCAAGGGATTGAGCGTCACTCTACCCCAGAAGAGTATGCTCAAGCGGCTCGTGATATTACTAACTTCTTAGCGTATGCGGGAGAGCCTTCTAAGTTGGAGCGTTTGGATTTAGGTTGGAAAGTCATTGCGTTCCTATTGGTTCTATTGTTATTGCTCTATCTGTTGAAGAGAGAGTATTGGCGTGATATTAAACATTAATAGCGAATGTTTATAATTTGGGATAATAATGATTAGATTTGTTATTTATCTCAGTTTTTTAAAAAGCTCTACCGTATTTCGGTAGGGCTTTTTTTTTGCTAATTTTATTACGAATGGCTTTTGTCATAAATAAGTGACGAGATGTTATACTCGTGCTTAAAGTCATTAATGGGGTGGGAATAGATGGATATAACATGGGTGAATGCCGTATTAGATTGGATGGCCATGGTCTTTGTTTTAGTGGTCGGTTTTACATTTTTATTAATCATTGTGTATTACTTTATCGATCGTTTTCAAACAGAGCATGCGATTCGACATAACTACCCTGTGATTGCACGTTTTCGCTATTTGTTTGAATACTTAGGGACGTTTTTACGTCAATATATGTTTGCGGCAGATCAGGATGAACGTCCATTTAATCGAGCCCAAAGAAGTTGGGTCTATCGTGCAGGAAAGAACCTATCCACCACCGCGGCCTTTGGCTCGACTCGAAATATTAACTTTCCGGGTAAAATTCTTTTTACCAGCTGCCCTTTTCCTTTATTAGAAAAAGATGCGGTGTCCTCTCCTCCTTTAGAAATTGGACCAAGCTGCAAAACCCCTTTTAAAGCGAACTCGATTTTTAATATTTCAGGGATGAGTTTTGGTGC
>UOFB01000421.1_pt1 | contig 22127 bp, 23 predicted proteins | sample 1988871 | NCBI WGS metagenome assembly UOFB01 (sample SAMEA4712195, study PRJEB27164) | hydrothermal vent metagenome | biome: marine basaltic hydrothermal vent biome; feature: marine hydrothermal vent; material: mineral | place: Pacific Ocean | collected 2011-06-14/2011-07-23 | depth 1719 m | reverse complement strand
CTTATGGTATTGAACGGGAAAAGAGTTTGATTTTTCAGTCATAGCTTATTTTATGGTGCAGATTTTTTAGAAAATGTCTGATATTAGACGTTTTGATAAATGACGAATCTCTATGTAAGGATTTGGGAGAGTGTAAGCCCTTGACGGATTTCTATCTGGGGATTAGGGAAGTTATAACACGACAGCATCATTATGGCATATACTAATTTAACTTAAATTAGTATACAGAGATAAATGTCATGAAAATACCCGAGAGTCCACCGCCTCAAAAGGATCTTTTAATGAAGTTTCTTCATCATGAAGACCAAAGTAGATATCTCAAAATCCTTACTTCTAACATCGGGATGACGGACACTAAAGGCAGATATGTTCATTGGGAAAAGTTAAAGCACTTAACGCCTCCCGAAGACTTATCCAGCGAAGAATACTGGTATTCAATCAAAATGGCGCGGGAAAAAACATACAAGTCATTGCCTTTTAAAGATAAGCAGGGCAAGCCTTTCGTTTTTTGCGTACCCGACATCTTACAAAAAGAACTGCATTGGCTGGATAAAAATGCGGCTGGTAGCATCACGATGAACCAACCCATAGCAAACCCCCATACTAGAAACACCTATTTGGTGAGCTCTCTGATAGAAGAGTCCATCAGTTCTAGCCAGCTTGAGGGGGCATCGACCACCAAAAATGTGGCGAAAGAGATGCTACGGCAAGGAAGAAAACCTAAAGATCATAGCGAACAGATGATTTTTAATAATTATAAAGCGATGGGAGTCATAAGAGACTATATAGAGGATGATTTAACCCCTTCCCTTATTCAGAACCTCCACGAAATTCTGACAAAAGATACGCTTGATGACCCCCACAAAGCGGGAAGATACAGAGTGCCTTCAGATGATATTCATGTTGTGGATGCGAGTGAATCGTCTGTATTGCATACGCCTCCTAGTGCTGAAAGCCTTCCTGATCGTGTTCAAAAAACTTGTGATTTTGCCAATAACACGTCAGAAAATGCATTTATTCATCCTGTCATAAAAGCCATCACGCTGCACTTTATGATCGGTTACGACCATCCCTTTGTAGATGGAAATGGTCGAACGGCCAGAGCGTTGTTTTACTGGGCTATGGCCAAACAAGATTATTGGTTAATGGAGTTTGTGCCAATCTCAAGCATCATCAAAAAGGCACCTGCTCAGTACAGCAAAGCGTATCTTCATACTGAGACAGATGGAAATGACTTCACGTATTTTTTAATTCATCAAATGAATGTTATTAGAGAGGGGATTACATCCCTACATGATTACCTAGCACGAAAATCGTCTGAAATAGAAGACGTTGAAAAGCTACTTGATCAATCTCAAGCACAAGGAAAACTGAATCATAGACAGTTATCCCTGCTTAAAAGTGCTCTCAAAAACCCTAATGCAATCTATCGAATACAGGAACACCAAACATCTCATTCCATTAGTTATCAAACCGCTAGAATGGATTTACTTAATATGTCGGATAAACTAGCCCTTTTAAGAAAAAGGAAGTATGGAAAAAGCTATGTATTTGTATCTCCGCCAGACTTAAAAACTAGGTTAATTGAAAACAAACTCTAACTTCCTTGTCGTATCCAATACCCTGATTTTCCTCCTTTTTTCTCAAGCAGTTGTACTTGTTGGATGACCATGCCTTTGTCCACGGCTTTGCACATATCATAGAGTGTTAAGGCGGCGGCGGAAGCAGCCATTAAGGCTTCCATTTCTACGCCTGTTTGCCCTACTAGCTTACAAATCGCAACAATTTCAATGCAATTACGTTCTTGGTTTACATTTAATTCGACTTTAACCGATGTTAGCATCAGTGGATGGCACATGGGAATAATATCAGGCGTTCGTTTTGCGGCCATAATTCCGGCAATACGTGCTGTGGCGATAACATCGCCTTTTTTGTGTTTGCCGTCTACAATCAGTTGCAGAGTGTCTGGCAACATGCAAATTTCGGCCATGGCACGTGCTTCTCGCATGGTGTGTGCTTTTTGGCTCACATCGACCATTCTGGCTTGACCTTTGGCATCAAGGTGCGTTAAGGAGGGGGGGGGAGAAATTTTTTTTGTCATAAGCCTCTCATTTTAGGTCAGCTGAATTTAGGTCATTTCAAATGGGTAGTAAGCCACTAAGTCGTCTTTTTTGATGGTTGAGTTTTCTGGAATCACGGCAAGACCGTCTGCCCAAACGGTTGAGGTCAATACGCCTGACCCTTGGTTTGGAAAAATCGTCACTACGGTGTCTTTTCCTTGGTTTTCAAGTCGCGCTCGTACAAATTCTTGTCTAAATCCTTTTTTTGTCCAATCAAATTTTGCTTTTAACCAAATGGGCTGTGGTAGAACATGTTTCTGGCCTTGCATACTCAATAAAAAAGGACGGGCAAACAAGTTAAATGTTGAAAACGCAGAGACGGGATTACCAGGAAGGCCTATAAAAGGTTTATTCATTACATGACCATAAGCCAGTGGTTTTCCTGGTTTCATTTTAACTTTCCATAAATCCAATTGACCAATTTGCTCAACTGCGGGTTTGATGTGATCTTCATCTCCTACTGACACACCACCCGTTGTAATCACAACATCTGCTATGGAGGCGGCTTTTTTTAATGTTTCAATTGTGGCTTCTAGTGTGTCTGGTACTCGCCCTAAGTCAATCAATTTGAATCCCAATTGGGGAATCAAGCCTGCTAAAATATAACGATTGGCATTGTAAACTTTACCAGCCTCTGGCGCATCGCCTGGTTCAAGTAGCTCGTCCCCAGTGGTAAAGGTGGCGATGGTTAATGGTTGATACACGTTGATTTGTGCAATTCCTATTGAGGCGATCAATCCTAAGTCTTGAGCACGTAATTTATGGCCTTTTGCTAAAATAACCGAGCCTTGGGAGATGTCTTCACCAGTATGCCGTACATTTTGAGCTGGTCGTACGGATGAAACTAAAAATTTTACCCCCCCCTCTATTTCTAAGGCTTCTTCTTGCATAATAACCGAGTCCGCACCTTGAGGCATGGTCGCTCCGGTAAAAATTCTGGCAACGGTTCCCGTTTCCAAAACATCACCAACCGAACCTGCGGCAATACGTTGACTGATTTTAACTATTTTATTGGCCTGAATGTCACACGCTCGTACTGCGTAGCCATCCATCATGCTATTGTCATTTGGCGGGACATTATATTGAGAGGTTATGTCTTGTGAAAGCACTCGCCCTAATGCCGTGTGAATCGAAACGTTTTCAACTTGAGTGGTGGGAACCACCTTAGACAACAAATAGACTAAGGCTTCATCAACTGTTTTCATATTTTATATACTCAGATTATACTTAGGTGTCAGGCTTTAATAGATGGGCTAAACTGCCCAGCGTTTTTTGGCTTCTTGATCGCTCACGCGTGAATCAACCCAGCGAATGTCACCATTTGGCAGGGTCTCTTTTTTCCAAAACGGGGCGTTAGTTTTTAGGTAGTCCATAATAAAGTGTGCGGCATAAAAGGCATTTTCTCGATGTTGGCTTGCTACGGCGACTAATACTATTTGATCGGTTGGGTACAATTTGCCAATGCGGTGAATGATTAAGCTGGCTTCTAGCTCCCAACGTTGATGCGCTTCTAAACGAATTTTTTCAAGTGCTTTTTCTGTCATTATTGGGTAGTGCTCTAGCTCTAAAACAGAGACCTCATCCCCTTCGTTCATGTCACGAACCGTTCCAATAAACGACACCACGGCACCAACATTTTTATGGCCTTGTCGTAGTTTGGTCATTTCAGAGGTTAAATCAAAGTCTTGTTGCTGAACTTTAACAAAAGGTAGGGCGCTGTGGTTTGATGCCATTATGCAAAAACTACCCCCCTGTCACAGGGGGGAAAAAAGCAATTTCATCTCCCGCTTTAATAGGCGTTTCACGTGAAGCAATGTTGTGATTTACGGCAATTTGCAACTGGGTATTCTCTGTTAAAGCACGCTTCCAATCTCCACCACGAGCAGCAAGCTCCGCCAATAAATCGGATACGGTCGCGTGTGTTGATGGTATTTTTTCTTCTGATTGCCCCAGTAACTCTCTAAAATTGGCGAAATATAGTATGTGAATCACATTAACCTCCTAGCTCAACCATTTGTCTAAACTCAATATTATGCACATTTTCAGTAAAAAAGTGACGCTCTGGTTTTTTACGAATGGCGTCGATAATCAATTGTTCCAGTGCTTCATCGCTAATACCATCACGAAGAGGTGTCCGTAAATCGACCGAATCTTCTTGCCCTAAGCAAAGAGCTAAAATGCCCTTGGCGGTTAAACGCACTCGATTACAGCTTTCACAAAAATGTTGTGAAACGGCTGAAATAACGCCAATACGGGTATTAGTTCCTGCAATTTTAAAGTTTTTAGATGGACCATCGTGGGTTTTTCCAGTAGAGGAAATTAAATCGGTACCCACATGCTGTTGAATGCGTTTTAAAATTTTGTCTGCGGAGTAGTGCTGATCCATCATGCTCACTCCCGCAGGTCCAATGGGCATGGTTTCAATAAAACGCACCTCGACCCCTTTGGCCAAACCATAATCGACCATGGCTTCAATTTCGTCATCATTTGTGCCTTTCATCACAACCATATTGAATTTAACTGGTGTCAACCCGACCACGAGCGCTTTATCCACACCAGCCAATACCTTCTCCAAATCACCACCTCGTGTGATTTTATTAAAACGTGTTGGTTTTAAGGAGTCAATGGAAACGTTCACTCGACTAATACCCGCTTTTTTAAGCGCTTCTGCCTCTCGCTCTAAATGGTGTGCATTGGTTGAAAGTGAAATATCCTCTAACCCTTCGAAAGCATGAATACGCTCCACCAGTGTGGCTAAATTTTTTCGCACCAACGGCTCGCCCCCCGTGAGCCGAATCTTGGCGACGCCAAGATGAACAAACGCTTTAACAATGCGCGCAAGCTCGTCATAAGAGAGGTATTCGGTATGACGCCCTTCTGGATGAACACCTTGTTGGGGCATACAGTAACCGCAACGATAATTGCACTTATCCGTCACCGAGACCCGCACATATTCTATTTTTCGATTAAAAGGATCTATTAAAGATGTTCGCATGGCCTCACCAAAAAGTTACCCCCTAGGACAGGCCCCTAGGAGCCTGTCCTAGAACTAAACACAAAGCTATTCTAAGGGAAGATTCAATTTTACACCAAAAACATATTAGAATTCAATTATTTAACGATAAAGTACCTATCCTTTTAAAGCTAAAAACCCACTTAAAAAAGTGGGTTTTTAGCTTTAAATATGCAGATTTCAAGGATAAGCTAAATCGCTACATTGTTAGAACATTACATGCCTGCATGACCTACACCAGGTTTGTCTTCATGCATACGTTGTGGCACATTGTATTGTGGCGTACCATCGGGCAATTTACGTGCTTGGCGATACTGGGTAGGGTCTCCCGTACCATCCCAACCCACCTGCTCATCTGGGCAGTTGGTCATGCAACGCTCATTGTGAATCACTGGTCGATGATCACAAAACCAATTCCCTTGGTTTGGCATATATTTATTTACCTTCATTAAGACTTCAGAGTTAAAGAAGGTATCATCTTCTAACTCTGTCCCCTCGTCATCCATGACTAAGTAATTAGACTGTAAAATATAGCCTGTCATACCCAAATAACCTGCATCACCAATATAGGGTGCATTGGGTGTCCAAAAAGGCATGGTACGGCGAATATAATCAAACAACGTTACGGCATAAGGCCAGTAGTTACCTACTGATTTCATCGGAGCTGGATCGGTAAAGTCAGAGGCGACTAAATCTTCTTCAACCGCTAAAGCCAAATACCCTTTTGCGCCTTCACCAAACTCTCCATGACACATGGCACAATATTGAACGTAAATTTGGCCACCCTCTTCAATTGTCATCCCTACGGATGGATCGGGCAACCCTTTTCCGTCACCATCCACCGAAATATTCCACTTTTCTAAAGCCGTTTCGGCAATAGGCGTACCAAAACCACGCGCGACAAAGGTATCGTCATCAAAGTAATTTTTTGCGGCACTTTCATGTACCTCAACAAACGCCTTAGGAATTTTACATTGTGCGTTTCCGTGGTTTCCACCATCAATGCTGTCATTAACCTCAAAGGAATACGGGTTTTCAGGGTCTAATTTTCCGACCATTCCATTACGACCATGCGTGGCCTCTTTTCCTAAAATTGCTTCAATAACGGCTTTATCTAAATATTTACCATTGGCATTTTTAATAATTTCAGCGTAGTTCGAAGCGTACTTACCATCCATTTTTGCACTGACTTCGGCATTGCTATTTGAATTTTCCGGCATTGCAAATGCCGACCCTGTCAATAACGCTGCAACCGAAACTGCAACAATCGTTTTATTAGTATTGTACATTTTCGATCAAGCCTCCACTTTTAGCATCTTCCCAAGCATGAACACGCCACGTTACCATCGCGGTGCGGTGATACACATTATTTGTTCCCTCTAATTTTCGCATCTGAGGCATTGGAGGTTGCACATATCCTGTTTCATCTGTTACACGACTCATTAAGAAGGCTTCGGAACCATCCCAATCCCATTCAAGTTCAAAACGTGTCCATGCCTTATCCAAGACCACCGAGGTAAAATGCGCTTCTTTCCAGTTTTTACCGCCATCAGTCGAAATATCCACATGCGCGACTTTTCCGCGTCCTGACCACGCCAAGCCTCTCACATAATATTTTCCTGGCCCTTGCATTTTAAAATCAGGTGATGGGTAGGTAATAACCGAATTGGCCTCCATGTACCAAGAGAATCGCTGCGCTGTTCCATCAGGCATTAATTCGGTATATTTTGATGTTTCTTCACGGTGTTGCAAGGGCACATCATGCACCATAATACGGCGTAAATACTTCACCCACATATTGGCTTCACAGCCTGGCACCACTAAACGAATGGGATACCCCTGCTCACGACGTAACGCCTCGCCATTTTGGGCATAGGCAATAAAACAATCATCCATCGCCAGTTCAACGGGCAAAGAACGCGACATACCTGATGCATCGGCGCCTTCTGGAATAATCCATTTTCCTTCTGGCTTAATGCCTGCTTCTTTTAATAGATCGGATAAACGAACCCCTGTGTACTCTACACAAGACATCATTCCGTGCGTCCATTGCACTGAGTTCAATTGAATTCCTTTCCACTCTAATGCCCCATTTGCAGGGCATTCCACAAAATGAATTCGAGAGATAGACGGGAAGCGTTTCAAATCATCCATGGTAAAAATCAAAGGACGCTCTACCAGTCCATGAATGACTAAACGATGATCGTCTGGATTAATGGTGGGCACCCCCCCATGAAAGCGCTCAAAGTGTAAACCGTTTGGTGTGATAATGCCATGCAACTGATGAATAGGGGACATGGTAATCGATGCCATTGAATCAGGGGTTAGCCACTCTAATGTACGGCGTTGTACCTCTTTTTCAAATGGAGATGGCATACCATAAGGGTACTTTCTTACCCCAAACCCAAGTGATTTTCGTGCGGCACCATCTTGCAATACTTCTGTTAATTCAGCTTTTCCTGCATAAGGAGCAACGGCTTTTTTAGGGTCAAACCCGCTTGAAGCGTGAGCAGCTTGTGTAAACATCACGCCCCCCGCGACGACCGCACTGCCTTTTAAAAAAGCACGACGACCTTGGTTACGACTGGCATCTGTTTGCAACGCAACCTTATCTTCTATTTTATCTGTCATTTATTGCTCCCCTTAAGTGATCTTACTTTGCGACACGACTCAGTGACATCCAATCATAAACGTTAACATGAAGCAACTTCAAGCTAAAGCGCACTAAAAATTAGCATTTTCTTATATAATTTTTTTATAGTGAGCACAATACATTCTATCTCTTCACTCCAAAACAAGGCTAAACACATCATATGGTAGGTTCTTTACCAGCTTGAAGCTATAAAAGCATTCACTCCCCCTTGTTCTTTATTTTTATCTTAGGAGTGGTATCATTTAAGAATAATCTTCTCTATGACTTTTAAAGGCTTCCCTCAAATGTTAGATCGTCAATACCCTATCACTCGTATGCGTCGCATGCGTAAAGATGAATTCTCCCGTCGTTTAATGCGAGAAAATACTCTCACAACCAATGATTTAATTTTACCGCTGTTTGTTATTGAGGGGGAAAACCAACGCGAGACAGTGAGTTCAATGCCAGGTGTTGAACGTTTAAGCATTGACTTATTGGTTGCCGAAGCCAAAGAAATTCAAGCACTCGGTATTCCTATGATTGCGCTATTCCCTGTCACACCAGATGACATTAAAACACTGGATGCGTGTGAAGCCTATAATCCAGATGGATTAGCTCAACGTGCTGTTAGAGCCATTAAAGCAGCTTGTCCAGAACTTGGTGTTATGACGGATGTGGCATTAGATCCATTTACCACGCACGGACAGGATGGCATTATTGATGAAAAGGGTTATGTGCTTAATGATGACACCATTGATGCACTTATGAAACAAGCCCTCTCACACGCTCAAGCTGGAGCGGATGTTGTTGGCCCTTCCGATATGATGGATGGCCGAATTATCGAAATTCGTGAAATGTTAGAAGACCATGGTTTTGTCAATACTCGAATCATCGCCTATTCTGCTAAATATGCTTCAGCCTACTATGGCCCCTTTCGTGATGCCGTCGGCTCTGCAAGCAAGCTCGGGAAAGGAAATAAATTCACCTATCAGATGGATCCCGCCAACCGTAATGAAGCCTTACATGAAGTGGGTCTGGATCTCAATGAAGGGGCAGATATGGTGATGGTGAAACCGGGCATTCCCTATTTAGACATTGTCAGAGATATTAAAAACGAATACAAAGCACCCACCTATGTTTACCATGTAAGCGGAGAGTATGCGATGTTAAAAGCCGCTGCGCTTAATGGCTGGATCGATGAAAAGGCGGTTGTGTTAGAAACGCTTTTAAGTTGCAAGCGAGCAGGAGCAGATGGCATTTTAACCTACTATGCTAAATTAGCCGCCATCTGGTTAAAAGAAGAAAAACAATAATATGACCGATCGATACGCCGTAGTCGGCGACCCCATTGCCCACTCTAAATCACCGCTGATTCATCGACTATTTGCAGAACAAACTCAGCAAGACTTGGTGTATGAAGCCATTCGAATTGATACTGATAGCACTACTTTTGAGTATAAGATGGAAGATTTAAAAAGCCGTGGTTACAAGGGTATTAATATTACTGTCCCTTTTAAACTCAATGCCTTTGAATACGCAAATCAACTGTCCAAACGTGCGCAAGCCGCTCATGCGGTCAACACCTTCAGTTTTCAAGCAGATGGTACAACACTGGCCGATAATACCGATGGCATTGGCTTAGTCAATGACATTGAAAAAAATGGGCTTCGCCCTTTTCAAAATCAATCGGTATTAATTTTAGGCGCTGGCGGTGCGGTTCAAGGTATTTTAGAACCTCTGCTCGAAAAATGCCCTTCGCAAGTCCATATTGCCAACCGCACCGCACAACGTGCAAATGTATTAGGCAAGCGGTTTAACAGCGACATCCCCATTTCTGGCAGTGGTTGGGACGATATTCCTGACACCCCTTTCGATATTATCATCAATGGCACTTCGGCCAGTTTAGAGGGCAAGCTCCCACCCATATCAAGCAAACTGGTTGGAAAAAATACCCTTGTGTACGACATGATGTACGGCAATAAACCCACCATTTTTATGGACTGGGCAAAGCAATGCCAACCCAATGCTCAAGTAATGGATGGCTTGGGTATGCTGGTTGGGCAAGCCGCCGAAGCTTTCTACCTTTGGCGCGGAGTTCGCCCCAAAACCAAATCCGTTATTGAAGAAGTTCGCGCTATAATCAACAAGTAAACCATGATTAACACGGAATACCTGCTTTTTTAGAAAGCGCTCCTTCCTTACAGGACTTTTAAAGTATGCCCAAAAGACTAAAACCCCTTTATCCAGATAAGTTGAAAAAGATAAATAAAATCACAACAGCTTTAATTTGGTGGGTAAATGGGCTTGCTCATATTGCAATAACCATTGCATTATCCGTATCCGTCATCATGTTTATATGGCTATTTATTCATGATGCGTATTCTGCCTTTTCAAGCCAGAATTTTGCACATGGATTTCTACATGCATTAGGAACCTTAATGGTTTTATGGATTGTTTCCTCTCTGATTCTTGCTGAGGCAAGGTATCTTCAAGGTGAACCAATAGGGGTGGATATTTTTGTTGAAATATCCCTTGTGGTTGTTTTAAGAAAGGTCATTGTCTTTCCTGTGCAAGAAATTACACCAGAACCCATCGAGATTGCCTCATGGGTAGGTGCCGCTTTGGCACTCGGACTGGTGTATTTTCTTGTATTAAAGGCAAGATCGCATTTAGATTCGTAATCCGATTCCAAAGAGGGAAAAAATAATGTGACTTGGCCATCTAGGATGGCTGTCCGAGAATGAAATTTGTTGCGAGGGAAAGTTATTTTATGGCAGGTTTGGCGTACATTTAAAGTGTTTAATCACGCTAAACAACGAAAATTTACGCAAAAGATGACCCAAATGGATTTTCCGCAGTCGATTTCTTATTCTCGGACAGCCCTCTAGCCTCTTCAAGCAGAGTAATCGGCATCCAGTTCATTCAAAGAAGAGACGACGAGTTCAGACGCTTGATACTCATTTTTGAGCTTGACATAATGGGTCGCTGAGTAGCTAAAAAAAGCACGCTCTTTATCGGTTAAAGGGCGTATTTTCTTCACTGGTGACCCTAAATATAAATAACCGCTCTCCAGTACTTTTCCTGAAGGAACTAAGCTGTTTGCTCCCACGAGCACTTGACGTTGTACCACCGCATGATCCAAGACCACCGCACCCATACCAATTAAACACTCATTCTCAATCGTACAGCCATGTAAGACAACATTATGTCCAACAGTCACATCTTCACCCACAATGCATTGCGAGCCTTTGGTTAAATCGCTGTCGTGTGTGGTGTGTAGTACCGCACCATCCTGAATATTCGAACGAGCACCCACTGTAATTTTATTTACATCGCCACGTAATGTCACATTAGGCCAAATACTCACATTCTCTGCCAGCACACATTTTCCAATCACCACCGCACTTTGATCAATCCATGTGCTCTCAGCTATAACGGGAAAAAACCCCTGATATTGACGAATATTCATACTACTACTCCTTTTATTGATATCTACCAATACGATTTAACCCCTAAAATACGAACCATTTACTATATGACAGGACATCCTATTGACCTAACGGGCTTTAACAACAATAGCTTAATTTTCAAACAGTTACTTTAAAACAAGTTATTTTTGATTTCCCTTAAAAAGGGGTTGAATTTCGCTTGTTAAGCGCTCTCAAGTAACATAAACTCTTTTTCAAGTGGCCAACAACACATATTGAATGAAACTAAGATATGGTATAGTCGGTATCTACTAAGCAAGATAAATCATAAAAAACCTTAAGTTAAGAGATACTTAAATGAGCGATAATCAACTCCAAACGGATGAACGCAGACAAGAAACTAGGCTTGAAACCTATTTAGAGTCGGTGCTTGAGCAAAAAGAGCACACCATCTATACCACGGTCATCAACCTATCCGAACAAGGCGTTGGTTTTTTATCTGCAAGGCCCTTCAAAAAAGGAGAGGTCGTTAATATCAACCTCTCATTTCATAAACAAAATATTGAGCCTATTACACTCAAAGTACGCGTTCAATCTTGTCGTGAAGTGGATTTAGAGTATTACATTGGTGGCGTTATTATCAGTAAAACGGATGAATTTGAGCGCTTTTACGCAGCTATCCCACAAGTCTATTAGTATGAAGTCATTTCATACCTTTGCACAAAAAAATTAACGCATCGTCACCAACTCTTCCGAGCTAGATGGGTGAATCGCTATCGTGGCATCTAAATCCGCTTTGGTTGCTCCCATTTGAACCGCGACAGCAAATCCTTGCAACATCTCATCTGCACCATCACCAATAATATGAATCCCTACCACTTTCTCTTCATCTCCAGCCACCACCAGTTTTAAAGCTGTTTTAATTTGGTGCGCCGTAAAAGCATAGCGCATTGGGGTAAACACCGAGGTATACACCTTAACATTATCATGCCCATACTGTATTCGTGCATCATGCTCTGCAAGCCCTATCGTACCAATCGGTGGGTGTGAAAAGACCACTGTCGGCACCAAGCTTAAGTCGAATATTAAATCTGGTTTATTATTATAAAGGCGCTCCGCCAAATAGCGCCCAGCTCGAATGGCCACAGGAGTTAATTGTGGCTGTCCGGTTACATCGCCAATTGCATAAATATTATCCACAGTGGTTTTATGATATTTATCAACAGGAATAAAGCCACGATTATCCACCTCCAGCCCCACGTTATTGAGTGCCAAAGGCGCCACCACGGTTTGACGACCGACCGCCCAAATGACTTGATCAAATCCAGAGAGCTCTTGACCGTCGGTACTGTAAAGGGTGATCGAACTATCAGCCTGCCGTTCTAGTTTTTTCAGCGCAAAATGATACGCTTTTTGACAGCCACTCTCGAGCATGGCCTCTGTTAAGTTTTCACGAATCAAATCATCAAAACCACGCAATACTAAACCCTTGCGACTAACGAGTGTCGTCTGTGTACCTAAGGCTTGAAATACGCCTGCCAACTCCACAGCAATGTAACCACTGCCAATAACGGCCACTTTTTTAGGTTGTTCTGTGAGCTTAAAAAAACCATCCGATGACAATCCTAATTCAGAATTTTCCGTCTCCAGTGGAATCAAAGGTTTTCCTCCAGGTGCAATGACGATGGTTTCTGCTGTGTAGATTTTACCATCCACTGAAACGGTATGCGCATCCACAAAACTTCCCCAACCATGTAAAATATCGACTCCTTTATCCGCCATATACCCGTCATACCATGTGGTAATATTGCGAATATACTGCTCACGCTGCTTCACCAAGTGTGACCAGTCAAACCCTTTTTGCTCAATATCAAACCCAAAGCTCGGTGCATCACGCAAGGCTTCGGCAATGTGTGCACCAAACCACATCACTTTTTTAGGCACACAGCCAATATTCACGCAGGTACCCCCTAGTTTTTTGGCTTCCACCACGGCACATTTTTTACCATACTCAGCCGCACGCTCTACCACGGACAAACCACCACTGCCTGCACCAATCGCAATTAAATCATAGTTGTATTTCATAGCGTTTCCTTAAAAATTGAATAGGGGGGGGGAATTTTAGAGTTTCCACCGAATGGAAACCCTAGCGGATTACATAGAAATAAATATAGAGACCTTTGTATCCCAAATCCTTACATAGAAACGTGAAAAATAGTGTAAGGATTTGGGTATATAAAAAGGCCTAATAAAAGACGGTTTTAGTGGTTATTCTAAGACTTAAAAAAAGTATCCAACGCTTCAGAATCACCAATATGCTGACCATCAATAAAAACTTGAGGAACCGTATCAGCATTGGCCACGGCTCTTAATGTACGTAGCGTAATACCATGGTGTGAAATAACAATCTCTTCATAGCCAATCCCTTTGTCTTCCAGTACCGCTTTTGCCTTAGCACAGAAAGGACATCCTACTTTCGTAAAAATCGTTGCAACTATTGGCGCCGTTGCATTTGGATTGATGTACTTCAACATAGTGTCAGCATCTGACACTTCAAATGGGTCGCCTTCAACGTCAGGCTCAATAAACATTTTTTTAATCACGCCATCTTTAACCAACATCGAATAACGCCAAGAGCGCTTTCCAAACCCTAAATCATCTTTATCAACCAATAGACCCATGCCTTCTGAAAACTCGCCATTTCCATCTGGAATTAAGCGAACTTGATCGGCTTCTTGGTCTTTAGCCCACTCATTCATAACAAAAGTATCGTTCACGGAAAGACAGACAATATCATCTACGCCGTTCTCTTTAAAAACAGGGGCTAACTCATTATAACGTGGCAAATGGGTTGAAGAGCAAGTAGGCGTAAACGCACCAGGCAATGCAAACAACACCACCGTTTTACCTTTAAAAATTTCGTCCGTTGTTACACTAACCCACTCATTATTTTGACGTGTATGAAAAACAACTTGTGGAACAGTTTGACCTTCACGATTTACAAAACGACTTGAACTCATTTTTTTCTCCTAAGTATAGATCTTATTAAAAATTAAAAAAGTGTCATATCTGACTTGCAAACCAGTTTATACCACCAACATTCATAATGGAAATTAATTGATTAAATCAAGTTGATAGCAAAAAACTATTACTGTAGCGTTGTACTTTGTAAACTACGCATAAACGGTTCAAGCAAATCCTTCTCTTGCGCGTACTTCATTAATAACCCCAATACCGCTTGATCTTCATGTTTTGATGCAATGCGAGCTGCCAACTGATACTCCTTATCCGTCACACTGCCTTTAAAACCACCCAACTCTAACAAAGCCGCGACCACGCCTACATTTTGCAATAAACAGGCCGCTTGTAATGCTTTTACTGGCTCTCCGGCTGAATCCTTGCCAACTTCCATATTGGGCGATACAAAATACTCTTGTACCAATACCTTGGCCATCCAATAATTCATTTCAGGTTCCGCTTCACTTTCCAGAGCATGCAAAAACATCTCTTTGGGCTCGGTTTGATGCTTTTTAACCAACGTTTTCACTATATTAGAAAAAGAGTTTCGGTTATCAGGGTTAAGGTTTAATAAATTCATAAATTATAAGTCGCTGTATTTAATATAAGAGTTTGGGTTTGAATATTATAAGGCTAAGCCGCACGCCACACCAGATGCCCAAGCCCACTGAAAATTAAATCCACCTAACTGTCCCGTTACATCCAGTACTTCACCAATAAAAAATAGATTAGGTTGCCTGTTACTCTCAAAGGTTTTAGAAGAAATTTCATTGGTATCTACCCCACCTAAAGTCACTTCTGCTTTATCATAGCCAGCGGTATTGGCAGGAAATAATTGCCAATGTGTAAACTGTGTTGCATAGCGTTTTAGCGTTTCATTAGGGCAATTAGACAAAACAGAATCCATTGGGTACGATTCCAGCCAAATCTGCGTAAAACGTTTCGGCCAAAACTGATTTAACCACTTAGGCAGTGATTTTCCAGATTTTTTTAAATGCAATAACGCATCATACACTTGTTGCTCAGACAACTTTGGCAGGGTATTCAAATGAATCGGTTCTCCCTGTTGCCAATAATTAGAAGCTTGTAAAATCGCGGGACCACTCAACCCTTTATGAGTAAACAACATCGCCTCAGTAAATGCATGTCCATTCGCTTGAGCGCAGACATTCATCGACAAACCGCTCAACGCTGAAAAACGTGCCAGCCATTTATCACTAAAGTTTAACGGCACCAAACCTGGAGTGGTAGCAACTACATTTAAGCCAAATTGTTTGGCGATCTCATAGCCAATACCCGTTGCTTTTAACTTAGGAAAAGATAATGCGCCCGTTGCCACCACTAACTTAGGTGCCGAAAGTAAACCTTGATTGGTTTCTAAAAAATATTCCCCCCCCCTATATTGCACGGATTTAATTGAAGTTTTTAACTGAAAATGGACACCCGCCCACTCACACTCTGTACGCAATATTTGAATTAAATCGGATGCCCGTTCTTTACAAAAATATCTCCCCCCCTCCCTTACTTCAAATGCCAAGCTATGACGCTCTACAAGCTCCACAAATGCCGAGGCAGGATAGCGAGATAGGGCACTTTTAACAAAATGAGGGTTTTGACAGATAAAGTTCAAAGGGGAGGCTTCATCATTGGTAAAGTTACATTTCCCACCGCCTGAAATTCGAATTTTAGCCCCTATCTTAGGCGCATGATCCAACACTAATACCCGCTTGCCATGATAAGCCGCCTGAGCAGAACACATCAACCCTGATGCTCCAGCTCCCAACACAATAACATCCCAGTGATTTTTTTTACCCATCCCATCAATCATTTCGAATTTCGCTAGATTGACGTGAGTTTTTCTTAATCATCTCTTCAAGTTGGATTTTGCTGTATTGAGTGTGAATAGAATGCCCTAATAAGTCATCCCGAATGGTTAATGTAAGGGCGCTTAATGCCTTGTGTAAAACCACAGTATCTCCTTTAAAAGTATTATCTTTCGAAATTTTTTGCATCACACTTAAAAAAATCTGATATTCCTCAAGTACCTCAGGAGAGGCCACCAGTGCCAACCGATGCGTAATAAAAGACAGATGAATCAACTTGGCATCTGAAAACTGATGAACCAATGACATCTCTTCCAAGAGATCTAACAGTTTTTCGTAGGTTTTAGTTTTTAACTCCAAAAACTTAATATTCTGCTCTTTTTCAACCTCTACCGTGGTTTGCTTATTCAACAACAAAGAGGTGATAAAAATGGTTGCCACGGTACCTAAAATAATTAATACGATTTCTTGTGTAAAAGGCAAGCTGTCTGTTACGTTATAGGTATAGCGTAAAAAAGCATATCCCATCGTTAAGGTAAGAAAAGAGAGAAATAGATAAAGTAACTGTTTTGAATTCATAAAAAATATCTCACATCAATCGTTTAAAAAGCATTAATTGTCATGCCAGACACAACCTCGGGACTTTGCTTCTTGAATCAAAACCTTCAGTCCTTTTTGTACCTCGGACTTCTCTCCTTCAACCCCTAGCTCAATACTACGTGATCCATCCTCGTGGATACTAGGCAAACTAAATAAGCGTAAATCTGGAAAAGTTTTCTCAAATTTTTCCATAAATATAATCCAATCCGCTTCATGCCCATTAAGTAGCCGAATACTTTTTTCAATACGCTGATGTGTTGTATTCTCAAATCCATAGTGCTCAAGCACCCATGCCATCATCGGTTTTGCCATCACTGGAAACCCAGGCATAAAATAATGATTTTGAATAGAAAAACTAGGTACTCGGTTATACTCATTGGGAATAATCGCCGCACCCTTTGGAAACTCTGCCATACGAATTCTCAGGGGGTAAGCTTGCTCACCAAATTGTGCTTCAATTTCAGATACCGCCTCTGGATGACGCTCTAATGGCAGAGACAACGCTTTTGCTGCACACTGGCGTGTTCGGTCATCCGGTGTGGCACCAATACCTCCAAAACAAAAAACCAAATCGTCCTTAGCAAAGCTATCTTGCAAAAATGCTGTTAAACGCTTAGGCTCATCCCCCAAAATAGTAACACCACAAATATGTAATCCACGAGGTTTTAACAGGTCATTAGCTTGCGCTAAATGTCGATCTTGACGTTTACCTGATAAAATTTCATCCCCAATAATCAGAAGACGTACTCTATCATTACAGTTCATCTCATATGTGCTCACGGTCAAAAAAATAAGGATTTACGGAAAAAAAACGAATAAACTGACTATTTATTTTCTTCTTTAAAGTTCGCTGGTTTTAACATATGGCGGCTCAACAGTCGATAAAACTCGGTACGATTACGCTTAGCAATACGGGCAGCATGCGATACGTTTCCCCCAGCAAGTTTGAGCAGTTGAATCAGATAATCTCGTTCAAAGTTTTTTCTCGCTTCATTAAACGAAGGGATAGATAAGTTTTTCTTTTGAAGCGCTTTCTCAATCAGTGAAGCAGGAATCAAAGGCGTTGTTGCAAAAGCACAGACTTGGTCAATTACATTTTTAAGTTCTCTAATATTACCAGGCCATTCATAACCTAATAATACTTCCATTGCTTCATTGGATATTTTTTTTACTTTTGTACCCGCCTCTATAATAAAATAGTTCACCAATAAGGGAATATCTTCAGGACGTTCTGTTAAGTTAGGCAGTTTTAGTGTCACGATATTTAAACGATAATAGAGATCCAGTCGAAAGGTTTTTTCTTCAACCATCTGTTTTAAATCTCGGTGACTGGCTGAGACCACTCGAACATCAATGGATCTTGTCTGGCTTTCCCCTACCGGCCGAATCTCACCCTCTTGAAGAGCCCTTAATAACTTGACCTGAAAAGAGGGAGACATATCCCCTATTTCATCTAAAAATAGTACTCCACCATCGGCTAATTCAAATAATCCTTTACGATTTTCTATCGCACCAGAAAAAGCTCCTTTTTTATGTCCAAAAAGCTCAGACTCCAATAACTCCTCAGGAATAGCGCTACAATTAACCGCAACAAATGGTTTATCTTTTCTTGGACTGGCTTTGTGGATAGCCTGAGCAATTAACTCCTTTCCTGTTCCGCTCTCCCCTTGAATATAGACACTAATATCACTCTGAGAGACATGATACAAATCTTTAAGCAGTGATTCCATAATACTGCTTTGTCCAATAATATTCTCTCGCCACTTTGCACCTAAAAAGTCACAAACTAAATTTGTGTGCAGCTTAAACGCTTTTTCTATTTGCTCATTTAGCTCAATATGGTTAATGGGCTTAGTAATAAACCCAAACACGCCTAAACTCGTTGCCTCAACCGCTTCTTTAATGGTGCCATGAGCCGTCATAATAATGACAGGAAGTGTTGGACGTGTCTGCTGAATTTGTTCATACAACGCCATGCCATTCATCTCATCCATTCGAAGGTCTGTAATAACAAGTTGAGGATTAAAAACAGGCAATGCAGCCAACGCCTCAGCCGCACTTTCAACCGTTAGCACATCAAGGCCAATATGGCGTAAACGAATCGATAAGAGCTTAAGCAGACTCGTATCATCATCCACTAAAAGTAACTTTTGTCCTTTAAAGCGTATGCTATTCGATTCAGGAACCATCGTCTGAAAGCCTTTCATTCATAATGTCTTCGATCGCTTTTAATTTTTTAAGCAGCATTTGAAGCTCTATGTTTTTAGCTTGACTTTGTTGTAGCTCATTTTCAAGAAGAAGCTCTTTTTCTTTTAATAATGCATTACGAGATTTTAAATAATTAATATGCTCTAGCGTTTGAATGTTTGCAGAGTTTAACCACTTAATTTCTGGATACAGACCAATTAAAGAGTCTAACTCATTAAGAATTCTAAGCCTCTCCTTATGGGTAATACAACTTCCTCTATCTGAAAAACTGTAAGCCAGAAGCCATCCCGCTTGCCATGTACTCTCTTTTTTATAAACCGTAGCCAACTCTTTACAAGCCTTTAATCGATAAGGCTCTTTTAAATTAGCATAATACCCTCCTTGTTTTAATAAATATAAAACTGTTTGTTCTTCAGAGGTTGATGATAATAGTGAAGCATATTCCCCTTGATTAGAAAGAAGCTCAAACTGCAATAATGAAGGTGCTTGATAAGCAACAGCAGCTTTTTTCGTTTTTTCTTCTTTTAAAAAAACAAACTCTGAACAGCCTTGAAGCGCCATTAGTCCCCCAATAATCAAAAAAACTTTAAGACTCATTTTTAGCCTCCAACGGTAATTCTAAAGAAAATCGGGCACCACAATACTGATCATTAGGGGGGAGTAAAATAGTTCGCCCTCCATGCTTTACAACATAATAACCGACAATTGCTAACCCTAATCCTGTTCCCTTCATAACGGAGTCTTCACTGACTTTTCCTTGAAAAAAATCTTCAAATATTTCTGAACGTATTGACTCAGGAATACCTGGACCCTGGTCTTCAATCAAGATATTAACCTGTTTTCCTTCTATTTTAGAAGAGAGATTTATTTGAGTATTTTTACCCGAAAATTTAATCGCATTCGAAATAAAATTGCTTAAAATAATCTTTAATTTATTATAGTCTGCCGTTATTTCAATCGAAGGATTTTCTCCAATAACGGTTTGATTTTTACTTTGAAACAATAACTGATACTCATCAATTAAAGAGGACATCAAGGATGACAGATCGAATTTGCTGTATTCAAGGCGAGACTGAATAGAAACCGCTCGCTGATACTCCAGTAAATTAGAAACTAAATTAATAATATTAAAATTAGCCATTTTCATAAGGCTTAAAACTTCTCTTTGCTCATCATTTAATGATCCAATCACTTCTTCAGAGAGCAAATCGGTTCCTTCTTTTAAGGTAGCTAAGGGTGTTTTTAACTCATGAGAGACACTTCTAATAAAGTGTTGCTTTTCATTTTCAAGGTATTTCAGCTCTTTTCTTAAACCTTCCATATTTTGGCTAAGCTCACGTAAATCTCTAGGGCCAGAAACTTCGATAGGATAATCAAAATCTTCTTTTGCTAAATGTTTAATAGCCGAGCCAATCTTCTTAATCGGTCGCGTAATAAAATGGACAAAAAACATACTCAATAATAGTGCTAAAAAAGCACTCAATAACACAATAAAAAAGAGACGATTCATGACTTCGTCTTCAAATTCTGAAAGAGCCAAAACTTCTTTTGACTGCTGTTTTGAACCCGCTCTAATAAGATCCCTTGCCTTTTCAACCAGACTTTCAAATGCAACCAAATCAGAGGCCAATAAAGATTGGTTGTTATTTACACCTTCTGTATAAATTGTCTGGAACAGTTTCTCTTCACTCTGCTTTAGTTTTTTTAATTTTTGAGATAAAACGGGGGTTAAACCTTCAAAATCAGACTCTTGGAGTAACTTAAGTAATTTATGTCTATGCTGAATATACGCATCAAAAAAAGAATCTTCATTTAATATTTGAAACTGACGAATACTTCGTTCCATAGAAATTAAACGCTCAAGCACTAAGCGCGCATTTTCCGTTACCGTAACCGTTTGAAATACCGTACGGTGCGCCTGCTTTGAATAACTATCGAGAGAGGTTAATGCATATAAAATAGCAAAAATGAGAGGTAAACTAACAACCACAAAACTTGTTAGCATCCACTGATATAAAGTACCTATCCAAGAAGAACTAAAATGAAATGAAAGCTTATTTAAAAAGCCTTTTTTTAGTTTCATTAATGGAAATCCTCTAAATAAAAAAAAACGATATTAAAACCACGTACTCTACAGTATAAATAAGTATTTATACAGTACTATCCAGAAAGGATATTAAATTTTATTGCCTTATAAAACGTGAAATATCAAATTCGTCTTCATAATTTGAGCGATAAGGATTAATATCCAAACCGCCTCGACGAACGTATCTTGCATAAACCGTTAAAGAGGTTGGCTGACAATACTTCATAATATCAATAAAAACTCGTTCAACACACTGCTCATGGAACTCATTATGCTCACGAAATGAAATGATATATTTTAATAAAGCTTCATGATTGATGGGAAAGCCTTCATAACTAATTACAAGAGAACCCCAGTCTGGTTGGCCTGTTACCAAGCAGTTCGACTTTAAAAGGTGACTATTTAATGTTTCACAAATAACTTCTTTATTAGAATCCATTTCTAATATCAATGGATTCACATGATATTCTGTGACTTCAATATCAAGATCATCTAAGTTATGACCAGGTAATACAGATAAAACCTCTGAAGGGCTATCTAATGAAGAAATCATAACATCAACTGCTGCACCACAAGCATTCACTAGATCCCTTCTCATTAAAGACTCAACCTCCTCTTCCGATTTAAATTTTGTTCCATTGAATGAATTTAAATAAAGTTTAAATGACTTTGACTCAATCAAAAAAGGCGAATCAGCCTGAAATGCAAATTCAACCATCACAGAAATCGGTTTCCCCTTTAAATTTAACCAAGAAACCTCAAATGCTGTCCAAATATCCAAACCAGAAAAAGGCAAGCAAGAAGCCGTAATCTCTAATTCATCTCGTTTTTCTTGCCTAGGAATAGCAAACAACAAATTCGCATTATAATGACTGCAATATGGCGTCTTCTGACCCAATAAGCTCTTAGAAGCAGTGCCTAATGATGTTTTCATAAAAAAGCATTCCCAATAAAATTAAAGACTATAGAGAAGGTAAGTATACCTAAATAATAAAAGCTTAAACGTAAATCCAAGGCAAAAAAAAGCCCGCGATAGCAGTGCTATGGCGGGCTTTCGTAATATAAGCTTGGCAATGACCTACTCTCACATGGGACCTCCCACACTACCATCGGCGCTAAGACGTTTCACTACTGAGTTCGGAATGGGATCAGGTGGTTCCATCTCGCTATTGTCACCAAGCAATTTGGTACTAAAAGTC
>UOFB01000002.1_pt1 | contig 22926 bp, 20 predicted proteins | sample 1988871 | NCBI WGS metagenome assembly UOFB01 (sample SAMEA4712195, study PRJEB27164) | hydrothermal vent metagenome | biome: marine basaltic hydrothermal vent biome; feature: marine hydrothermal vent; material: mineral | place: Pacific Ocean | collected 2011-06-14/2011-07-23 | depth 1719 m | reverse complement strand
GCCATTAAAAAGGCTGCAACGGTTCTTCATTATCAACTTAATGCTTTTGTTGATCTTAAGCATAAAGAAGTTGTTGCTCCAGAGGAAGAAGATAATGAGTTTGATCCTATCTTCTTACAACCTGTTGATGACTTAGAGTTGACTGTGCGTTCAGCAAACTGCTTGAAAGCAGAGCAAATTTATTATATTGGTGATTTGGTACAGAGAGCAGAGCCTCACTTATTAAAAACTCCAAACTTAGGTAAAAAATCTTTGCAAGAAATTAAAGATGTTCTTGCTCAAAGAGGTTTGAGCTTAGGTACTAAATTAGATAACTGGCCACCAGCAAGTTTGGTGAGTAAAGAGTCAGCATAAAATAAGGAAGCTATCATGCGTCATGGTAAAACAGGTCGTAAGTTAAATCGTAACAGCTCGCACCGTAAGGCAATGTTTAAAAACATGGTCTGCTTCACTTATCGATCATGAAGTGATTCGTACTACGGTTGCTAAGGCAAAGGAACTTCGTGGAGTTGCTGAGCCATTGATACGTTAGCTAAAGTAGACAGCGTACATAACCGTCGTACTGCTTTTGCACGATTAGGTGATAAGGCCGCGGTTGCAAAGTTATTTACAGAGCTTGGTCCTCGCTACCAAGCACGTCCAGGTGGGTATATTCGCATTTTAAAGTGTGGATTTCGTCCTGGTGATAATGCACCAATGGCTATTGTTGAATTGGTTGACCGTCCGGTTAGCGATTCTACAGAAGCGGCTGAGTAATTAGCCAACAAAAAAGCCAGCTTTTGCTGGTTTTTTTGTTTTTATCTTGGGAAACTTTCCTAAGCTTTAATCATGATTATTGATACTCATTGTCATTTAGATATTCTTCTTTCTCTCCCCTCTTCTAATATTTCTCATTTACTAAAGAGTAATAAAAACTTAGAGTTTGATGTTTCTTTTATTACTATGTCAACATCTTCTTCAAACTGGTTGAAGCAGCTAGAGCTTTCTCAACGATTTAAACATGTCTATTGTGCGCTAGGAATTCATCCTTGGTATGTTCAAGACAGTAGTTTTAAGTCTTTAGTTTTACTTGAAAGACTGATTATAGAAAATTCAGTGGTTGCTTTAGGAGAGGTTGGTTTAGATTTTACTTCGCCTTATAAAGAGAATAAAAACTTACAGATCGATCTTCTTGTTGAGCAACTTATTTTAGCAAAGCGCTTTGGTTTGCCTGCTTCACTCCATGTACGAAAGGCACATAATGAGATGTTAGAAATACTCTCAAGTATTGCAGTACGGGGTGTCATTCACGGCCTAGGAGCGAGTAAAGAGTTAGTGCGATCCTATATTGATTTAGGATTTAAAATTGGTGTAAATGGGGTTGTGATAAGAGAAAATGCACGTCGTTATCATGAGTTAGTCACCTATTTTGGCTTAAAATATTTAGTTTTAGAGACAGATTTTCCTCATGTTAAAATAATGCCTTTAGAAAAGCCTTTATTGAGTGATATTATTTTAGTAGCTGAGAAAATAGCTTCTCTTTTAAACTGCTCGTTAGAAGAGGTTGTCAATAAAACCTCTTTAAATGCTCAAAAAATATTTAATTTAAATGGAATTTTAGATGGTAAATGATGTGATGATTGATAATCCTTTGTTTGAGCGTAGCTTACTTGTATTTGATGAAAGTGGGATTTTAAACTTACAGCAGTCTCATGTATTGATTGCAGGAGTAGGTGGAGTAGGTGGTTTTGTTGCGGAGGCATTAGCAAGAGCGGGTGTAGGTTCTATTACGTTGTTAGACCATGATCAAGTAAGTGCTTCGAATAAAAATCGTCAATTAGTGGCTTTAGATTCTACGATTGGTTTGAAAAAAGTAGATGTTATGAGGTCTCGTATTTTAGACATTAATCCAGATTGTAGGGTAGATGTCTCCTATCAATTTATTCGCCCAGAAGATATGGAGTATATTTTATCCCCCCCCTATGATTTTGTGGTGGATGCGATTGATAGTTTGAACTGTAAGGTTGCTTTAGTGGCAACGGCTTTAAAAAAAGGTATTCCGATTGTTTCCAGCATGGGCGCTGGTCGCCGAATGGATCCATCTAAGATTGTATTAGCAGATATTTCTAAGACGCATGGCTGTGCGCTTGCTCGCAACATGCGTCAAAGACTTAAAAAACAGGGTATTAAAAAAGGTCTTTTAACCATTTTTTCAACAGAGGTTCCAAATGCACCAGGTCCTATGGAAGCCATAAAAGGCGCACGAGGTCGAGTGGTAAATGGTACTGCTAGTTATATGCCAGGTATTTTTGGTTTAATGCTTGCTGGAAAGGTGATCTCATTATTAGCGCAGCCTAAATAGATTACTTGGGAGGAGAGGTTTTTAGTGGTATGTGTTTGTTGGGTTCTGCTGCATACCTTTTGAACAGATTGGCTTGCTGAGTAGTCTTTTTTGGCAATCTCTCCTTAATTAAGGAGAGGGAACAGTCCTGTCTGATTAATTGTTTTACTTGCGTGTTCGATCTCACCATTAGACTCTAATTTTTTAATAACTCGTTGAATCGTTTTTTGGTTTTGTGGAAAAGGAGCTCCTGCTTGAAGGCTTTTATCGTATAGAATCTTTAATAAAAGATAGTCCAGCCCCGTTAATAGTTCGATTTTACTGGCATCATTTGCAATGCTTGGGTTTACCCAGTCAGAGTCATTAGGTAACCCGAGTATTTGAGTGGTCTCTTCAACAATACAGGTAATAAGTAGTCCCCTGCTAAAAACATGATCAACAGGTAAGATGACTTGTGCTTTAACAATGGCATTTTCTTTATTTTTATTTAGGCTGGCCATGCAATGACTTCTTTGCGCCATGTGTTTTACTTGATTTCCTGTAACAGACTTGATTACTTTGCCATAGGTCGCATCAGGCGTTAGGTGTATGGATAAATTAGCCTTACCTTGATGGTGTGCTTTATGAGGTTGAATAGAGTGGCCAGTAATCTTTTGTAAGTGATTAAGGTGAGCATCAAATAGTCTTTCAATAAGAGGATTGGTCTTTAGGCCATGGTATACAAACTTATAGCGAATAGGTTCTTTCCATTTCAAAACACGTTGTTGAGTTGAGCGATATTCACTTTTAAGTGCGATTTCATTAAAAGCACTTTGAATATACGATTTATCTTGCCATTGCTTAAGGTTGCCTTCTGTTACGGCATGAGTGACTGAAGAAAGAAGGATTAAAAAGCTTAAGAGGATTATTTTGATGGAGAGTGATGTTGTCATTTTTTTAAAAATCCTAAAGAGGGCTTGGCTAGGAGGCTGTCCGAGAATGAAAGTCGTCGCGAGGGAAAGCCATTTTGTGGCAGGTTTTGTGTACATTTGAGGCGTTTAGTCACTCTAAACAACGAAAATTTACATAAAAGATGACCAAAATGGATTTTACGCAGTAGATTTCTCATTCTTGGACAGCCTCCTAGGTGTTGGCGTACTTGTATTTTGTTCACAGCATTATGCATAACCTCCTTTAAAATAAATTGATCTTACTCAATTTCCCTATTAGTTAATGGGAGTTTTTTGCTTGCGGCTAGTGGTACAACTTATTTTACAGGGGTTTATTCGTAGTAAGGTGATCTGTTCTCAGGTAGCCTTCTAAGTAAGTAGTTTTTTAAGGTAGTGTCCCGTATGTGACTTGGCATGACGGGCAATTTCTTCGGGTGAGCCAGAAGCAATAATTTCTCCACCTAAAGAGCCTCCTTCTGGCCCCAGATCAACCACCCAGTCAGCAGTTTTGATAACATCAAGGTTGTGTTCAATGATTACGATGGTGTTGCCTTGGTCTCGTAAACGACCGATTACTTTAAGCAGCAGTTCAATATCATGAAAATGCAGTCCCGTTGTTGGTTCATCAAGGATATAAAGGGTGTTACCGGTATCTCGTTTTGAAAGCTCTTTTGCCAGCTTAACTCTTTGTGCTTCTCCGCCAGAGAGGGTGGTCGCGCTCTGTCCTAATTTAATATAGCCTAATCCAACTTCCATGAGCATTTGTAGTTTGCGAGAAATGACTGGAATCACATCAAAAAAAGCACGCGCATCTTCAATGGTCATGTCTAAAATTTGATGAATGTTTTTACCTTTATATTGAATTTGTAGGGTTTCTCGGTTATAGCGAGCACCTTGGCAGGCATCACAAGCGACATAGACGTCGGGTAAAAAGTGCATCTCTACTTTTAAAACCCCATCTCCTTGACATGCTTCACAGCGTCCCCCTTTCACATTAAAGCTAAATCGTCCTGGCGTATAGCCTCGAGCACGAGATTCAGGCGTGGCTGAGAGTAGCTCTCGAATAGGTGTAAATAACCCTGTATAGGTTGCAGGATTCGAACGTGGTGTTCTTCCAATTGCACTTTGATCAATATTGACGGATTTATCAAAATGCACCATACCCTCTACAGAGATATATTCAGCAGGGGTGTGCATGGCCTTATTGAGCTGGTTCGCAGCAATTTTAGAGAGTGTTCCATTAATTAATGTCGATTTTCCCGAGCCAGATACCCCTGTAACACAGGTGAGTAATCCAGCGGGTATGTTGAGTGTCACGTTCTTAAGGTTATTACCACGAGCGCCTTTAATCGTTAGCCATTTATTTTTTTGTGGGGTTAAGCGTTTTGTTGGCACGACAATTTTTCGTTTGCCACTTAAGTATTGTCCTGTTAAAGAGTTGGGATCCGCAGCGACAAATTCAGGCGTTCCTTGCGACATAATTCGTCCGCCATGTATGCCTGCACCAGGGCCAATATCTAATACATGATCAGCGGCTCGAATCGCGTCTTCATCGTGTTCAACGACAATCACCGTATTGCCTAAGTCACGAAGGTGGATTAATGTAGACAGTAGACGGTCATTATCGCGTTGGTGTAGTCCAATGGACGGCTCATCCAGTACGTACATGACCCCCACTAATCCAGCGCCAATTTGACTGGCTAAGCGAATTCGTTGTGCTTCTCCGCCTGATAGTGTATCTGCACTTCGACTTAAAGAGAGGTAGTTCAACCCAACATTGACTAAAAAGGTTAGGCGTTGGTGTACTTCTTTTACGATTTTACTGGCAATTTTCCCTTTCGCACCTTTCAGAGTGAGTTGGCCAAATATTTCATGCAACTCTCCAATGGGCAGTGCGGTTAAGGAGGGTAGGGTTCGATTGTCCACAAAAACATGACGTGCCGTTTCATTTAAGCGCGCCCCTTGGCAACTGGAACAAGGTTGACTGATTCGATATTTATCAAGTTCATCCCGAACCGTTTTACTTTCTGTTTCGGCAAAACGACGTTCCATATTGGGGATAACCCCTTCAAAGCGTCGAACATCACTGTATTTACCATGAGGTAGTGGTAGTTTCTCTTTTCCAGAGCCAAATAAAATAATTTTTTGTTGTTCTGTGCTTAGGTTCTGCCAGGGTGTTTCGGTATCAAATTGATAATAGTTGGCTACGGCTTTTAAAAGGTCATAATAATATTTATGACGACGATCCCAGCCTCGGATAACGCCACCTGCTAAACTGAGTTCTGGGTGGGTAATGACTCGTTCAGGAATAAAGGTCTCTTTTACCCCTAGTCCATCGCAGGTAGGGCAAGCACCATGCGGATTATTGAATGAAAAAACTCGAGGTTCTAATTCTGAAACGCTGTAACCACATTGAGGGCATGAAAATTTTTCAGAAAAAAGCAGTTCAAAGTTATCCTCTTCATCCATGGGAAGCACTTGTGCAATCCCATCTGCTAAACGTAAAGCCGTTTCAAAGGATTCGGCTAAACGCTGCTTTAAATCAGGGCGCACTTTAAAGCGATCAACAACGACATCAATGTTGTGTTTTTTATTTTTCTCAAGTTGTATGCTGCCATCTAATTCACGTATTTGACCATTTATACGAGCACGGATAAATCCTTGTGCTTGAAGCTCCTCCAATAGATGAACATGCTCCCCTTTTTTACTACGAATAATGGGGGCAATTAATAAACATTTTGTTCCTTCGGGCAGGGTGAGCGTAAAATCAACCATTTGACTGACTGTTTGTGCTTCGAGATCATTGCCATGCAGTGGGCAACGTGGTGTCCCTACGCGAGCAAACAATAAACGTAAATAATCATAAATTTCGGTTACCGTTCCAACGGTAGAACGTGGGTTATGAGAGGTGGATTTTTGTTCAATTGAAATGGCAGGAGAGAGGCCTTCAATGTGATCGATATCAGGTTTTTCCATAATCGATAAAAATTGTCGGGCATAGGCGGAAAGAGACTCAACATAACGACGTTGTCCCTCGGCATAGATGGTATCAAATGCAAGGGAAGATTTTCCAGAGCCAGAAAGTCCTGTGATGACAATCAATTTATCACGAGGCAGAGTAACATCAATATTTTTTAAATTGTGTGTACGCGCCCCTTGGATAATAATGTTTTCTAACATGCCTTGCCCGTTAATCTTGAATTAAAGGGGGGTATTATAACAACTAAGTTTAGGTTAAGCGTTTATGACGCAAGCTTATTCAGAGACAGCTTTAGGGAGTAATAATATACCTGATATATTTACAGTGAGTGTACTTTGACCTGACTCAATGGCAGGAGCATTCATGCTTTCTGCCATGACCATTCGGCTTGTAAAGGCCATGTTTGGTGCTCTAGATTGAGAGCGAGGGGTATTAATTCGAGTCTCAATCAGTTGATAGCTTGATGAGCCAAATGCGTTGGCAATGGATTTGGCTTGTTGTTGAAAGGTTTGGAGGGCAATGAGAGTGAGTTGTTGCATGGCTTTTTGTTTCTGTTTGGCCGAGACCTTAAAGAGCATAGATTGATAGGTAAGTTGTTCTTGTAGCTCAGAGAGGACTTTAAGTTGTTTTGATTGAGCATCGAGTGTGATTATTAATGATTGACTACCCCGCCAGTTTCGAATCGTTTCCCCTTTATTGTAAATAGGGTGCACTTGATACTGAGATGTTTTAACCTCTATTTTTGGGTATTTTTTTAAAGACGCTATGGCCGTCTGCATTTTGCGATTTATCTTCTCCATCACCACATTAGCAGAGCGTGCCTGTGCAGAAGCGTTTAAAGTAATGGTTAACGTATCATTGTCCATTTTTTGAGATTCTGAAATGGAAAAATAGACTTTATTTCCAATGGTTTGGTGATTGTATTCATTCACAGGAGGAGGGGGGGGGAGAAAATTTTGATTGGCTAAAATAGGCGTGGTAATACTGGCTAAGCAGAGCAATAATGTTGTCGTTAACTTCTGAATTGAGAAGGAGGAAATATATGACATGGTTTGTACCTTTGAGTATCTAAAAGATTCATTTGATTATAACGTAGTACTTTAATTAGGAGTGTTATAATTTAGCGTTTCGTTTTTTTGAATTAATTTTATCTAAATGCTCGAACTTAAATTAGATAATGCACTTGTAGGATTTATTACCATTATGTCTATCCCAGAACCTCACTCCATGAGTCCTGTAGAGCGCCGTGCGGCGTTTTCCATTGCGGGTATTTTTTCGACTCGAATGTTGGGGTTATTTATGATTTTCCCCGTATTTGCCTTGTTTGCAGAAGATGAATTTGCAAATGTAACGGGGATGCAAATTGGTATTGCAATGGGGATTTATGGCCTAACCCAGGCCTTTTTGCAGATTCCATATGGTATGTTATCGGATAAATACGGTCGAAAACCACTGATTATTATGGGAATGGTCGTCTTTATGATTGGCTCCATGATTTGTGCGGTGGCTGAGTCAATGGAGATGATGATTTTAGGGAGAGCTATTCAAGGTATGGGTGCCGTGGCGGCGGTATTAATGGCTTCTGTCGGTGATTTAGTTACAGAACAGTTTCGATTAAGAGCCATGTCAATTGTTGGTATCACCATTGGTTTATCTTTTACCTTGTCGTTAATAGCTGGCCCCGTGTTAGCTTCTTGGTTTGGTGTTAGGGGGATTTTCTGGGTCATTGCTGGGCTGGCCATTGCTGGAATGTTATTGGTTAAGTTTGCCATGCCAAATATTGAAAAACAGGCATTTCAACGTGAAGCACAAGCGGATCCAAGTCAGTTTAGAGAAATATTAAAAAATAAGCAGCTGTTAAGGCTCGATTTAGGGGTATTTGTATTACATGCCATGCTAACCGCTATGTTTATTGTACTGCCGTTAAGCTTAAGAGATAACGCAGACCTAGATATATTAAGCCATTGGATTATTTACCTACCCGTTATGCTGCTCTCCTTTGCTTTAATGGTGCCTTTTATTATTCAGGCAGAAAGCCGTGGACGCATGAAACACATGTTTGTGGGTGCGGTTGCAACCATTACATTAGTTCAGTTAGGCTTTGCAGGTATCGAAAATACCTTTTGGTCTCTGTTTGTTTTATTGCTGATCTTTTTTACGGCGTTTAATTTACTTGAAGCTTCTTTGCCTTCATTAGTGGTAAAGCTATCACCAGCCGATAAAAAAGGAACCGCCAGTGGCGTCTACTCAACCAGTCAGTTCTTAGGCGCTGCGATAGGAGGCGTGTTAGGTGGTTATTTTTATCAGTATTACGGCTATAATGGGGTCTTTATTTTTACAGCCGTTATTGGCGCCATTTGGTTTATTGCAGCCATGACGATGGAAAATCCATTGCCATTAAGTATCGCATCGGTTCCTTTGGGACAAATAGACCCAAGTAATGTTAAAGAAATTGAACAAAAACTACTCTCTTATGAGGGGGTGTATGAAGCCGTTGTATTGGTTGACGAACAGCGAGCTTATTTTAAAGTGGATCGAAAAATTGTGAATGAAGCGTCTTTAATTGACTACATTGAACAAAGTCGATAGTTTTACCAAATTAAAAAAGAGAGAAATATATGCGTGGTATTAATAAAGTGATTTTAGTCGGTACCTTGGGTGCCGATCCAGAAGTTAAGTATGCGGCCAATGGTAATGCCATAGTTAACTTGAGTGTGGCGACCAGTGAAGAGTGGAATGATAAAAACACGGGACAAAAACAGCAAAAAACCGAGTGGCATCGTGTTTCTATTTTTGGCAAACTGGCCGAAATTGCAGGCCAGTACCTTAGAAAAGGTTCTCAAGTCTACCTAGAAGGAAAGTTGCAAACTCGAAAATGGCAAGATCAAAATGGTCAAGACCGCTATACGACCGAAGTGGTGTTGAGTGGATTTGACGGTACAATGCAAATGCTGGGGGGAGGCAATCGAGCGAGTGGTGGTGAGACCTCTTTTGATCAAGGTGGTTTTAATCAAACGCCACAGCAAAATCAATTTCAACCACGTAATCAAGCCGCACCCATGCAGCAAGCTTCTGCGCCAGTCAATCCGATGGGACAAAATATGAGTGGGCAAGGACAGTCCCCCTCACCCCAGAAAGCCCCCGCATATGCACCGAATGATTTTGACGATGATGATGTTCCATTTTGACGGACTGCTACGACTCTTCTGTGCGAAGTTGTCGTAGCAAGTTTTGAAACGTAGGATTGTTTTTTAACAGGGAACGACCTGCACTGATTAATTTATTGATGTCTGATTCATTCAAAGATAAGGTTGTGGGGATTAAATTAAATTTCATTCGTTGTTCGGGTGTGTTGAGTTGGTTGAAATTAAGCTTAATAAAAAATGAAGTCACTTGGTGCTCTGGGGTGGAGAGTTCGGTGCTCCATTTTGTTAGGGCTTTTGAAAACAGATCAAAGGTGCTGGCATTGTAGCGGTGAATTTGAATGTCGGTCATGGCATCAATACTCTCTTTGATGCTGGGCACTTTATTTGAGAGTCGAAATTCAGGTAAGGATTGTGTAGAGGCATCAACAGAAATGACGGCTAACCACTTAGTGGGTGGTTTACCGATACGGCTTGCAAACTGACTGGCGCCACCAGAGAGTTCTATCGCTTCATAGATGGCACGAAGTCCTAAATTATCGGTAATACCTCCATCCACAAGGTGCACGTAAGGGTATGTTGTGTTGAGGTAGCTATTTAGCCCATTGCTCGCTTGTTTGAGCTCATTATTTTTTAGTGCGTACTGACTCGCCTGCTGTAGTTTTTGTTGCGCGTTATTATTGCAGGGTTGGAAATTTTGGATAATGACTGGGTTAAAGGCAACGGGTACGGCGGCTGAAGCCGCTACTGCACGAGCAATGGGGTAGTGATTAATATCAGAGCAGATAAGGGTAAAGTACTCTTGGACAAATGAAAAGCGTACGCCATTACCTAGGTCAGACGCATTGATTAAAATAAGTGGGCGGTTGGGTTGGTTGAAATCCTCGAAAGTCGCATTTTTAAACAAGGTGTTATTATATATTTGAATCGCAATTTCGGTTCTTCCCGTTGTTAAAAACCAACTAAATGGACTGAGAATGCCAGAAATAATCGTATCTTCAATATTTTGTTGTAGCATCGCTTTTTCAAAATTTTGAAAGGTTTTTTCGCCATGCAAACCGTAGTAAGCAGCAATAAAGCTTCCACCTGATACGGCGCTGATAATATCAATTTCATCAATTAAGCGATAGTGTTGATTTTGTTGGGAAATAGAAGTTTGTTCTAATTCTTGTAACACACCGTAGGCAAAAGCCGCCGCTCTGGTTCCACCGCCTGAAAAAGTGAGAGCCAGTGCGATATTGCCACGAGGACGAGACTTTAGTTTAGCTGAAATAGAGTACTCGATTGCCTCTGTATCACTGGAATTTGACTGTTTTTGGTTGTGTATCGCACCATAAGAAGAGCAACCAGACAAGGTCATTAAAAAAAGACATAGGCTAAGTAAGGATATTTGGTAAAAAGGCATCATTAAATCTTAATATTGTATGTAGAATACAGGTATCATAACATGAGTGTTTTAATCATTTTTAGGGTGGAAGCCGTATGGGTTTATTAGAGAGTAGCATAATAAATGTAGATTCTGTCTTACTGGATTCTGTCTTAGAGCATTCCCCCTCATGCATTGCTTTTAAAAATTGTTCGGGTCAGTTTGTACGAGTAAATCAATCGTTTGCTCATTTATTTGACTTGAGTGAATCTGAGCTTATCGGCAAGCTTGAATCAGAGGTTTTTCCACTTGATATCAAGGGCGAGATAGCCGAATTAGATGCCAAAGTTACGGCAGAGGTGCACTTCTTTGAGAAAGAGATTGAACTCTCGATTAAGGGCGAGCAGCGTATTTTTATGTTGGTTAAGTTCCCCTGGCTTACCTCAGAGCAAAAAATGTGTGGTATTGGTTGCATCTTAACGGATATTACTCAAACAAAATGGTTAGAAAAGAAATATGGCCTTGCACGGAAAGTGATCGAAAATACCACGGAAGCGGTGGTCTTTACTGATGCGAAAGGGCTGATTGTAGATATTAATGAGGCGTATCAAGAGATCACGGGGTATCAGCGCTCAGAGTTGATCGGAAAAAACCCAAATGTGCTTAAATCAGGCCGGCATGATCGACGATTTTATCAATCTATGTGGGCACAAATTAAAGAGCAGGGTAACTGGAGCGGTGAAGTATGGGATCGACGAAAAAATGGTGAAATCTATCCCAAATGGTTAATCATTAATGTGATACTGGATGACGATGGCAATCCAGCAGGCTATGTGGGGATATTTAATGATTTATCCGATCAAAAGAAAGCAGAAGAAAAACTGGAAGAGCTCTCATTTTATGACCCTTTAACGCACCTACCAAACCGAGTGTTATTTTACGATCGCCTGTCGGTGGGAATCTCTATCGCAAAACGTGAGAAGCACCATTTGGCTGTGCTTTTGATTGACTTAGATCGCTTTAAAGTCGTAAACGATTCATTAGGCCATAATATAGGGGATGAACTGCTTGAGTGTATTGCAAAGCGTTTTTTAACCTTAGGGCGTGAATCTGATACCGTTGCCCGTTTAGGGGGGGATGATTTTGCAATATTGTTACCCGAGTTAAGAAGTGCAGAAGATGCTTCTGTGGTGGCACAAAACTTTATTGATGCCTTATTAGAGCCTTTTTGCTTAGAGGAGCACTGCATTAATATTGGTGCCAGTATTGGGATCTCTATTTTTCCGAGTGATGGTGCCGATGGTGACGGTTTGGTAAAGCGTGCAGAGCTTGCACTTTATAAGGCGAAAGAGCAAGGGCGAAATAACTACCAGTACTTTAGTCAAGAGTTGCAAGATGCCGTATCTGATCAATTGGAGATGGAAGATGAAATGCGTCATGCGATTGCAAATGAGCAGTTTACCCTGTTTTATCAACCTAAAATTTCATTGGCGACCAATAAGGTTACAGGAATGGAAGCGTTGGTTCGTTGGATTCACCCAGAAAAAGGATTAATCCCTCCTGATCGCTTTATTCCGTTGGCAGAGGAGACTGGATTAATCATTCCTTTAGGGGAGTGGATTTTACAAACGGCCTGTCGTGAAACCGTGGAGTGGACGCGAAAGTATGATGAATCCTTAATCGTGGCCATTAACTTATCCGCCAAACAATTTAAAGCGCCTGACTTACTGGAAATGATTCAAAAAACATTACATGATAATCAGTTGAGCCCTAGAAATGTTGAGCTAGAGATTACTGAAAGTTGCGTAATGGAAGATGTTGAGGGGGCTTTACAAACGATGAAACGCTTTAGAGAAAATCACTTAAAGCTTGCGATTGATGATTTTGGTACCGGTTACTCCTCTTTAGGGTATTTAAAACAGTTTCCGATGAGTACTTTAAAAATAGATCGCTCTTTTGTAATGGATTTAACCACTGATTCCGATGATGCCGCGATTGTTGAAGTGGTTATTTTATTAGCCGAAAAATTAGGTTTAGAGGTGGTTGCTGAAGGCGTTGAAACCAGTGATCAGCTTGAGTTTTTACGTGAACAGGGGTGCCAGTATGTTCAGGGATATCTGTTAAGTCGGCCTTTGCCAGCAAAAGAGTTTGAGCAGTTTCTAAAAAATAATCTTTAGAATTTTTCTACTCCAGAGCATCCTCTCTTGAACTGGCTCAACTCACCTTGTCTCTCTCTTCATTTTGTTTTAAAAAAATAGGCTAAACTTTAAGGGAGTTGGCCGATACCTATTAATAGAGGTATCTATAAATGCATAATCCAAAACCTATTTCACCGTCAGCTCGGTATTTTATTAAGTTACTTGAAAAGCGCTCAATGGAGATTCAGCGTGAGTTGGAATCTCAATCCTTAGCCTCTCAAGACGTTCACTTTGAGGAAATTGACCTGTTTTTTAAACAGATCATGTCGCAAAATATATTTGTTCACACGGTGGGTCAAAATGGTAAGCGAGAGTCGACGATTTTAGCCAAAGCTATTTTTAGTATGAGTCAAGTGATTCGTATTTTTTACAGTACCAGCTTTGATGATGCACAGTCAGGTTTTATTCGTGTCAGAGCCGATCGTGCGTTGCAGTTAATCATTGTTGAGCGGATGCATGGCGTTCGCCCCAAAGCAGAGCTTCTTTATAGTAGCTTGGATCAGTGTCATGTGATTCGTTTTTTGATTCGTTGGATTATGCGCCGAGTGGATTGGAGTAAGACCAAATTGGTTAATTTAGAGTTGTATCGACGTTATCATGAAGAGTTGCAGGCGGAAGCGGAAGCCAAAATGAATGCCGCACTCGTGCAGCAAGAGCAAGAGCGTGTTCAGAGAGAGTATGAGGCGCATATGAAGCGTAGGAAGGTGCGGAAAGTTTAAGGTCAGGAATTCCCTAGCAATATAGGGTATGGGTTAATGAGAGCGATTGACCGCTAAATCTGCTAAGGCATAGAGAGCTGTTTTTATTGGGCTGTCGGTAAGAGGGGATAACGCTAGTTTGGCTAAATTGACTTCTCTTTGAGCGACTTGCTTGGTGTATTCAATGGCACCAGAGTGTTTGATGATTTGAGTGACCTCATTCAATAATGCAATCCCTTCTGATTCAATAGCACGGCGAATGATGGCTTTCTCTTCTATTGAACCACTTTCTAGGCTATAAATTAAAGGGAGTGTTGGCTTTCCTTCTGCAAGATCATCTCCTACATTCTTGCCTAACTCTTCCTCATTCGCTGTATAGTCCAAAACGTCATCAATGAGTTGAAATGCTGCGCCTAAATGGCGACCATAAGCAATGAAAGCGACTTCAAGCTCGGGCTTCTTTGCCAGAATGGGGCCCATTTGGGTGGCGGCTTCAAAGAGCTTTGCTGTTTTACGATGGATAACTTCCATATAACGCTCTTCGGTGGTGCTTGCATCATGGCAGTTAAGAAGTTGTAATACCTCTCCCTCTGCAATCACATTGGTCGCTTCGGACATCACTTGCATAATGCGAATATTGCCAGGCTCAACCATCATTTCAAAGGATCTTGAGTACAAAAAGTCACCAACCAATACGCTGGCGGCATTTCCCCAGACCTCATTGGCCGTTTTATTCCCACGACGAGTATCCGATTCATCGACAACGTCATCATGCAATAATGTTGAGGTATGAATGAACTCAATAACGGCCGCCATTAGGCAGTGTTCTGAACCTTGGTAGCCACATGCACGGGCAGATAACAGTACTAATAATGGCCTTAAGCGTTTTCCGCCACTGTTAATGATGTAGTGTCCTATTTGATTGATTAGAACAACATCTGAAGCAAGGCGCTTTAGAATGAGTTGATCAACGGCTTGGATGTCATCTTGAATAAGGGCTTGAATTTCAGATAAAGTCATTATGGATAGGCACTCTTGGCCAAAGCAAAGTTGTGAAAAAAGCAATTTTAGTATGAATGGTTAAATGAAGCTAGTATTTTCATCGTTTTCAGCGGGCGTAAGCCATTCATTTTCCGTTTAGCTTTACCTTTGATGGGCTTTTCTTAAAAAAATCTAACTTTATTTTGACCCAGCTATCAAAAGTCTATATAATTCCGCCTTTGTCGCGATTGGCGACTGTAATGAAAACAGAATTTTAGAATCCGGGAGAAGTTCCATGTATGCGGTAATTAAAACCGGTGGTAAGCAGTATCGAGTTCGAGAAGGTCAAGTGTTACGCATTGAGTCTTTGAATGCAGAAGCAGGCGATGCAGTAGAGTTTGACGAAGTATTGATGGTAGGCGAAGGCGCTGATATTAAGGTTGGTACGCCAACTGTTGAAGGTGCTAAGGTTTCTGCAACGGTTGAATCTAACGGCCGTGGTAAAAAAGTAACCATCATTAAGTTCCGTCGTCGTAAGAACAGATCGAAGACTAAGCAAGGCCACCGCCAAAACTACACTGAAGTTAAAATCGGTACGATTTCAGCTTAATCAGTATTTAAAAAATGAATTTAAAACAGTTGTTATTTCTGAATAGGGGATAACACTGTTAACAAAAGGACGATACCATGGCTCATAAAAAAGCAGCAGGTAGTACTAAGAATGGTCGCGACTCCAATGCCAAACGTTTAGGCGTTAAAGCATTTGGAGGAGAAGTTGTTTCAGCAGGTAGCATTATTGTTCGCCAGCGTGGCACTAAGTTTCACCCCGGTGTAAACGTAGGTCGTGGTAAAGACGATACATTATTTGCGAAAGCAGATGGTGCGGTTGCCTTCGTATCAAAAGGTAAGCCATTGCGTACTTATGTAACAATTGTTTCTGAATAAAATTCAGCCTCCGTTTATCAAAAACGCCCCGCTTTGACGGGGCGTTTTTGTTTGTATAGAATAAGATGATTTTCGTTTGTTTGCAGTAGGTCAATTTATTTTCTAGATTCGTGTTTTTATGTAAGGATTTGGGTTCTAACAGAAGATGGAAAAAATGACTGATAAAAAGGGTATGACATGCAATTTGTAGATGAAGCTTCCATTCATGTTGAAGCTGGCCGTGGCGGTAATGGCGTAGCCAGTTTCCGTCGTGAAAAATACATACCATTTGGCGGGCCAAATGGGGGTGACGGTGGCGATGGTGGAAGTGTTTATCTTGAAGCAAATCGTAACTTAAATACATTGGTCGATTTTCGCTTTACTAAAAACTACCGTGCACAAAACGGTCAAGCAGGAATGGGTCAGCAAAAGACAGGCTCTGCGGGAGAAGACCTTATTATTATGGTGGCAGTGGGAACCAAAGTAACCGATATTGACTCTTTAGAAGTGCTCGGAGATTTAACCGAGCATGGTCAACGATTATTGGTTTCTAAGGGCGGACGTCATGGTTTGGGTAATATCCACTTTAAAAGTAGCCGTAATCGTTCTCCTAGGCAGTGTACAACGGGAGAAGATGGTGAAGAGCGTAACTTACGTTTAGAATTGATTGTTTTGGCGGATGTTGGGTTGCTAGGAATGCCTAATGCGGGCAAATCTAGCTTAATAACGGCCGTGTCTGCTGCACGTCCTAAGGTTGCAGATTACCCTTTTACAACGTTATACCCTAATTTGGGTGTGGTTAGAGTCTCTCCTGAAACCAGTTTTGTGATGGCTGATATTCCAGGGTTGATAGAAGGCGCCTCGGAAGGTGCTGGGTTGGGTCAGCGGTTTTTAAAGCACCTCTCACGCACAGGGTTGTTATTGCATATGGTGGATATTGCGCCAATGGATGAGAGTGATCCTGTCGAAAACATCCGTATCATCCAGAGAGAACTCGAAAAATACAGCGATGAAGTTGCTGGCAAAGACAGTTGGTTGGTGTTGAATAAAACCGATCTATTGCTGCCTGAAGAGGTGGAAGTGCTTTGTGAGCGTATTGTGTCAGAGATTGAATGGAAAGGGCCAGTTTATCAAACCTCTGCGGTACTAAGAGAGGGAACCAAGAAGTTAGTGAATGATATTGCCTATGCATTAGAGCAAAATCGCATTGAAATGGCCGAAGAGGATGCGCCAGTACGCGCAACTGTTGAAGATGATTTTGATTTTTAGTGATGGTGATTAGGTGAATCGATCTGAGTTAAAAAAAACTAAGCGCTGGGTCATTAAGATTGGCAGTGCTTTGTTAACGGATGATGGTAAAGGTTTAAATACAAAGGCCTTAAGTTGTTGGGTGGCTCAAATGGCCACGCTTAAAAAACAGGGCATAGAGATTGTCCTTGTTTCTTCTGGCTCCATAGCAGAAGGAATGACTCGCTTAGGTTGGGCAACGCGTCCAACCGCATTAAATGAGTTACAAGCGGCGGCCTCGGTTGGGCAAATGGGTCTGGTTCAGGCCTATGAATCTCAGTTTTCAGCGTTTGACTTGCATACGGCACAAATTTTAATGACACACGATGATCTTTCAAATCGTGAGCGCTATCTTAATGTCAAAAGTACCATTCAGACACTTTTAAAATATGGTGTTGTTCCCATTATTAATGAAAATGATACCGTCGTAACCGATGAAATCTGTTTTGGTGACAACGATACCTTAGCCGCTTTAACAGCAAACTTGATTTCAGCCGATGTATTGGTGATTTTGACCGATCAAAAAGGTTTGTATACCGATAATCCTCGCGAAAATCCAGACGCCTCATTAATTGATGAAGTGCATGTGAGTAGCCGTGACATTGAGAGCATGGCCAGTAGTGAAGGAGGGCGTTTAGGCAAGGGTGGCATGTACACCAAAGTGATGGCGGCAAAACGTGCTGCTCGATCTGGAACAGCCACCCTAATTGCCTCAGGTAATGAAGATAATATCTTACCAAAATTGTTTAATGGAGAGGTTTTTGGCACACTATTAATTCCCGACTTAGAACCATTAACCGCACACCAGCAGTGGTTAGCGGGGCACTTACAAGCAAAAGGTACTTTCGTTTTAGATGATGGTACGGCAACCATGTTAAGGCGAACAGGTCGAAGCTTATTACCTGTTGGGGTGGTTTCACAGCGGGGTAATTTTTCACGGGGTGAAATGGTGGTTTGCTATGATGGTTCAGGGCAAGAGGTTGCAAGAGGGTTGGTCAATTACTCTTCAGACGAAACCATTAAATTGTTAGGTAAATCGAGTGATCAGATTGAACCTATTTTAGGTTATGTTGTTGAAGATTCTTTGATTCATTGTGACAACATGGTTATTTCAATGGCACCTGAAAAACTATAGCCTATCCATTTACGGTGACAAACTTAAAGCTTTCGTTAAGTCGAAAGCCTCCATTCTTTATTTTCGAATAATCAACCAGCCACCGATTAGCAGTAACACCAGTTGCAAGGTGCTTCCATTGATCCAATCTTGACCAATTAATCCCGGCAACAATGCAAGCGCAATAATCAGCAGTCCAATGGTTCGAGAGCGTTGTGCGCGGGTTTGTTCGGCAATCTGTTTTTCTAAGCGTGCCATCTGTTCAGCCTGCCCATTAAAGTCAGCGTGTGCGAGTTTGGTTAAGCTGGCGTGTAATAATCCTGGCATTTGTGGCGCTTGCTCCATCCAGAATGGTGCATTACTTTTAATGTTTTTAATCAAGCCTTTCGGCCCCATGCGCTCATGCATCCACTCTTCTAAAAAGGGTTTAGCGGTATCCCAAAGGTCAAGCTCATCATCCATTTGTCGCCCCAGTCCCTCAATGTTTAATAAGGTTTTTTGTAATAAAACCAGTTGAGGCTGAACTTCCATGCCAAAACGACGTGCGGTTTGAAATAGACGCATTAAGACCAGCCCAAATGAGATGTCTTTGAGGGGTCTATCCCAAATGGGTTCACAAACAGAACGAATGGCGGACTCTAACTCATTTACTCGCGTGTCTCTAGGAACCCATTCGGATTCAATATGCAGTTCGGAAACCCGTAAATAATCACGGTTAAAGAAGGCTAAAAAGTTTTCGGCAAGGTAGCGTTGGTCATCGGGATCGAGTGTACCCATGATGCCGAAATCAATGGCGGCATAACGTCCGTCGGGTAGAACAAAAATATTCCCAGGGTGCATGTCGGCATGAAAGAAGTTGTGTTTAAAGACTTGGGTAAAAAAGATCACCACCCCTTTAGCAGATAGATCGGTAAGGGAGATACCCGCTTCCATGAGCTTTTCCGTTTCGCTGATGCGAATGCCGTAAATTCGCTCCATCGTCATGATACGTTCTGAGGTGTGTGACCAGTAAATTTCTGGCACATACAGCAGGTCAGAGTTTTCAAAATTTCGTCTCAGTTGTGTTGCGTTGGCGGCTTCGCGAATCATATCCAATTCGTCTAAAATGGTTTTTTCGAACTCCGCCACTACATCAACAGGATGCAAGCGCTTGGCAATTTTAACGGCTGCTTCGAGCAGGCCAGCCAGGCCATACATAATGGCAACGTCTTGCTCGATAATAGGCAAAATGTCAGGGCGTACCACCTTCACGATGACATCCGTACCAGAGTGCAATGTGGCCGCATGTACCTGAGCAATAGAAGCGGAAGCCATCGGTTCGGTATCAAATGTGGCATAGGCCTCTTCAACTGTTTTACCAAGACCCTCTTCTACTAATTTTTTAGAGTGCTCAGCATTAAAAGGGGGGCAGTCGTCTTGCAGTTTGATTAATTCAATGGAAATATCCTGCGGTAATAAATCTTTACGGGTAGACAGTGCTTGCCCGAGTTTAATAAAAATAGGCCCCAACTCTTCCAGAGCAAAACGAATACTTTCACCACGGTTACAGGTTGCTTTTTTACGCCAGTTCCATGGCGCAATCATATTGAACCAAATAAGCCAAGCGTACTTGGTATCGGTTAAGACCATTTTGTCGATTTGATAATAGGTGAGGACGCGATTGATTTTGATGATGCGAAAAAATTGTTTCAGGCGTTTCATTTATAAGGATTCTTTTAATGGTTAAAGTTTCGTTGGCGTACTAAGCTGGTTGATGCGTTTTTCAAGGGCGTTCACCTCATTTGTAATCGAGTTCACCTCTTGGTAAAAACGGGTTGCTTGATGTCGTATCGGAACGGCCTCTAGCTCAAATTGTAGGTACTCTCGTACGGTTTGAGAGGCCGTTTGGTTTATATTGGTTTGCGTGTTGAGTAGAGAGCGAATACCGTGCCCAACTTTAAAAGCAATTAAGTCCCCCGTGTAGTGAGAGAGCTGCTCCTCCCAGTCAATGTCTAATGTGCACAATGCCGTAATAAAGTCTTGTGCGACCGTTTGGTTACCTGATAATTTAGCGTGAGGTAAATGACGATTAAAGGGCAAGCTGGCAAAATCAACCAATGTGGTTTGAATGGCGGCATCTGGTTCGCCTTGCAGAGTTGTTTGCACGCTTACCATGGCATCGGTCACGATAAAATACAGGGGTGAATCCATCGGCGTGAGCGTGACTGCAATGACTTTGTCTTCAAGTGCCTTAAATGCATCGCCTTGCATGTCGTCTAACCGAATGGCGGTATTTAATATCGATTCGATGGTTTGAGAGAGAGACATATTCATTAGGTTGGACGGTTGCATGGCATATACTCTTTTATTGTGAATCGTAAGGGGGGGGGAAGAAAATTAAAATTTCCATCCTCGGTGCAGTGCCACAATGCCTTCATTCATGTTCAAATAATCGGCTTTATCAAACCCAGCGGTGAGCATCATCTGCTTTAGGGTTTCTTGGTCTGGGTGCATTCGAATCGATTCCGCCAAATATTGATAACTGGCCTCATCGTTTGCAATCAGTTTGCCCATTTTTGGCAAAATATTAAAGGAGTAAAAATCATAAAATTTAGCTAAGAGTGGCTGAGTGACTTTAGAAAATTCTAAAATCATCAGTTGTCCACCGGGTTTTAACACACGGTATAACTCCTTCAAGGCTTTGTCTTTATTGGTCACGTTGCGTAAGCCAAAGGCAATGGTGGCCAAATCAAATGTGTTGTCTGGAAAAGCCAGCGCTTCGGCATTGGTGATGGTGTAATCCACATTGCCTGCAATGCCGTCATTGATTAAGCGATCTCGCCCTACGCGTACCATACTTTCGTTAATATCGGCCAGTACAACTCGACCGGTTTTACCCACGCGTTTTGCAAAGGCCTTGGTTAAGTCACCTGTCCCACCCGCTAAATCTAATACGGTATGACCAGGTCGAATGCCACTGAGTTCAATAGTGTGACGCTTCCAAAGACGGTGTACCCCTAAGGACATCACATCATTCATAATGTCGTAGTTGCCCGCAACGGAGTCAAATACGCCTTTGACTTTTTTGACTTTTTCTTCGATTGGAACGTCTGAAAATCCAAAATCGATGGTGGGTTTATGTTGACTCATGTTGCGGTTCCTTTTGGGGGTCGTCTTAGTGGTGCTTTGCTTTCAGTTTTTCTAAGTCAGGATGGGTGTGTCCTGCTCGCATTAAGCGTCTTAAATAATCGGTCCAGTAATCGGTTTGGTGTTGGCCTAAATCGTACAAGCGCTCCCAAGTATAAATCCCTGTATCATGCCCATCATCAAAGTGGAGTTTAATGGCGTAATTTCCAACGGGGGTAATGTCGGTAATATTGACGTTTTGTTTATCCAGTTGCAAGACTTCTTGCCCTGGCGCGTGCCCTGTTACTTCGGCCGATTGAGAGTACACTCGTAAAAACTCACATGGCAATTCAAAAATGTCCTCTTCCCCTTGAGTTGATGTTTTACAAGGGAAGTGAATTTCAAGCTTGCGTGATATTTTATGGAGTTTTATCTGTGTTGGAATCGGCATCGTAATGGCTCGTTTACAAAATAAATTGTGATAAATCTTGGTCTATCGCAAGTTCGCCCAAGCGTTCTTCAACAAACTCTTTGGTCACCTCAAAGCTCGAACCCGATAAATTAGGGGCATCAAAAGAGACCTCTTCCAGTAAGCGTTCCAACACCGTATGTAAACGACGAGCGCCAATGTTCTCTGTGCTTTCATTGACTTGGAAGGCAATTTCAGCCAAACGTTGAATACCCTCTTCGGTAAACACTAAATCCACCCCTTCGGTTTTCATGAGTGCGATGGCTTGTTGGGTGAGCGAGGCGGTAGGCTCGGTTAAAATGCGCACAAAATCTTCCACTCGTAACGATTGCAACTCCACTCGAATAGGCAAGCGGCCTTGCAGTTCTGGAATCAAATCAGACGGTTTTGAAAGGTGAAATGCACCTGATGCAATAAATAGAATGTGGTCGGTTTTAATCATGCCATATTTGGTGCTAACCGTACTGCCTTCAATAAGCGGCAGTAAATCACGTTGAACCCCTTCACGGGACACATCGCCACCGCCCGCCTCTTGGCGTTTGGCCACCTTGTCAATTTCATCAATAAACACGATACCGTTTTGTTCAACGCTCTCAATCGCTTGGGCTTTGATGTCATCTTGATTGACCAATTTTTGCGCCTCTTCTTCCGTAAGCGCTTTAAGGGCTTTTTTAATGGTCAGTTTACGTTTCTCTTTTTTGTTCTGTCCAAGTCCTTCAAACATCCCTTGCAGTTGCTGAGTCATCTCTTCCATGCCAGGAGCGGCCATGATTTCAACCTGTTTGGGGGCCGCATTGAGGTCCAGCTCAATCTCTTTATCGTTTAATGTGCCTTCACGCAGTTTTTTACGGAATTTTTGGCGTGTATCGGCCATGTTTTCGTAGCTCTCTTCTTCACGACCACGAGCAGGGGGGAGTAAAATATCCAAAATACGCTCTTCCGCTGCATCTTCTGCTTTACGTTGCATGCCTTTCATCGCTTGTTCACGCGTAATCTTCATCGCATTTTCCATCAAGTCACGAATAATGGAATCTACATCACGTCCAACATAGCCCACTTCGGTAAACTTAGTGGCTTCAATTTTTAAAAACGGCGCATTGGCCAATTTGGCAAGACGGCGTGCAATTTCGGTTTTACCCACCCCCGTTGGCCCAATCATTAAAATATTTTTAGGCGTGACTTCATGACGTAATTCGTCCGATAATTGGTTACGGCGCCAGCGATTACGTAAGGCAATGGCAACGGCTCGTTTTGCATCGGCTTGCCCAACAATATGTAAATCTAAGCTGTGTACAATTTCTTTAGGGGTCATCATTTGGTACGTTTATCCTTTAAGTCATCATCAATTAAAAAGGGAGGGGGGGGGGGGGGGGTTTTTTTTTTATTGTTTTTTTTTCTCCAAAAATTTTTCT
>UOFB01000227.1_pt1 | contig 25208 bp, 22 predicted proteins | sample 1988871 | NCBI WGS metagenome assembly UOFB01 (sample SAMEA4712195, study PRJEB27164) | hydrothermal vent metagenome | biome: marine basaltic hydrothermal vent biome; feature: marine hydrothermal vent; material: mineral | place: Pacific Ocean | collected 2011-06-14/2011-07-23 | depth 1719 m | reverse complement strand
TGCGTAATCGAATGGTCTCTTCAACCAACGCATTCACTTCTTGTGAAAATACACCTTGTAATGAGCGCATGGCAGAACGCGCCGCTTGATCCGAAGAGGCTTCAATTAAATCCGAAATGGCCTCTGCCTGAGCAAGGTCTAATTTATCATTCATAAAAGCTTGCTTTGAAAACTCACCTGGTTCAGCAAGTCGCGCACCCAATTCAACCACTCGATTAAGCAACCACCGCAAGACAACAGGCCCACCATGAGCCTGTAATTCCAAAACATCCTCTCCCGTAAAAGAGTTTGGATTTGGAAAGTAGAGCGCAATACCTCGATCTAACACCTGCCCCTCTCCACCCAAAAAATCACCATAATGAGCATAACGAGGCTCAGGAAGCTTGCCTAAAATAGCCTGACTAATCTCAACCACTTTACAGCCTGAAACTCGAACAATTCCAACACCACCTCGCCCTGGAGGGGTTGCAATTGCAACAATAGTATCCATATTATCAAATATCATTCGCTGCCTCGTTTGATTTAAAATGCTTCATAAAAAACGCCCATTAAAGGGCGTTTTTAAAAGAAAACTCAATTCATTCTAAGTTATTTTAAACGATTGTTTTATACACCTTCGTTTTTATATCTGTAATGAATGTTTTCTCAGAAAATAATAAAATACGTTTATCCAACTTCTTTTTAGAAGAAAACGTCATCTCCTCCGCTTCTCCATTCACCTTAAAGGATAAAACATACAGTGGTTTTGATGTCACGTCAGTTGCTGAATCTAAATTTTTAGTAGGCATTACTGCCGTATTTGACTCTAACGCTACATAGCCTACTTTCGTTTTATAACAAATAGGGGTTGTGCCATCGGCAACTAAAAAATCCACTTTCCCATACATGGGATGATCCTGACCAAGTTTTTGATAAGTTAACTGCATCTCTATTTACCTGCTCTCTCTTTTGCCTTTTCTTTCTCTTTCTCTTTCTCTTTTGCATCAATTTCATCAATTTTTTTCGTGATATACCATTGCTGAGTCACCGATAAAATATTGTTTACGACCCAGTAAAGCACTAACCCTGCAGGGAAGAAAATAAAGAAAATGGTAACTACCGATCTTAAAAGCTTCATTACCTTTTGCTGCATTTCGTCCATCATCGCAGAAGGGTTTAATTTCTGCTGGATGAACATCGTTGCACCCATAATGATCGGTAAAATATAATAAGGATCTGTTGCTGACAAATCTTGAATCCACAGAATAAACGGCGCATGACGCATCTCTACCGAATACAACAGCACCCAATAAAGCGCAATGAACACGGGCATTTGAATCAAAATAGGCAAACAACCACCTAAAGGATTAATTTTTTCCTCTTTATACAGCTTCATCATTTTCTGCTGAAAGAGTGCCTTATCATCCCCATAATTTTCTTTTAATTGCTTTAACTTAGGCTGAAACTTCTTCAAGCGTGCCATAGAGCGATAACTGGTTTCTGACAACTTATAAAAGACCAGCTTAATCAAAACCGTCAATAAAATGATTGCCACACCCCAGTTACCAACCACACTGTGAATCTTATCCAATAACCAAAACAGAGGCTCGGCTAGAATGGTTAAGACACCATAATCAATGGTTAACTCTAATCCTGGCGCAATATCCGCTAAAATATCTTGTTTTTCAGGCCCAATATAAACAGATGATGACAATACGCCTGACTGACCCGAGTCAATCACCATCATAGGTTCAACCACACCTACCGCATAACGTCCTTCTGTTAAAGGTTTTGCGTAATAGGTATTTTGAGCTGTTTGACTTGGAACCAGTGCCGTTAAGAAATACTGTTGAATCATCGCTGCCCAACCCCCAGTCACCATACGACCTGAAACAGGTTGCGTCATTAAGTCATCAAAAGAGTGCTTAACATACTTATCCTCTGCATTTGGATCATAGAGTACCGGACCTGTATAGGTATACATCATAAAGTTTTCATCAGGATTATAACGGTTGCGTACAATTTGAGAGTACATGCTTCCTGACCAAACCTCGTTGGTTTGATTGTCTACTTTGTAAGCGATATCAATTAGATAATCACCTTTCTTAAAAATATAGTTTTTTGTAACCGTTACGCCGTTTTCAGTCCAAGTTAATGGCACCGTTAAGGTATCACCCGTCATCACATATTCTGTTTGAGAGGTTTGATACTGTGTTTTATGTGTTGGCGCAGGTAATTTTGCATTCGGCTGAGTCGCCAGTCCATTTTGAATCATATAAACCAGAGGACCCGAATCACTCAACAATTGAAATGGCTGAGAATGATCATCAGAAGCGCCATACTCCAGTAGTTTCGCCGAGCGAATATCACCCCCAACCGTATCAATAATAATCTCTAACGTATCAGTTTTTACATGAATTCGTTCACCTTGAGAAATGCCACTGTGTAAGACAGGAACAGCACTATTGTGCACACTACCAAGGTTTGCACCAGGAACGTCCGAGGTGCCTGACACAGAATTTTCAGATGATATTGTTGACGTAGTATTTGCAACAGGCACCTCTTGTGCCGCACTTGCTTGTGCCGTTGCTTCCACTTTTGCCGATGTAAATTGCATCCATTCAAGCCACATCCACGTTAACGTAAATGCCAACGCTAACCACCAAAACGATCTCATATTCATTGAAAAACCTTTTAAAAGCCTTACTAAGAAATCATACAAAGATTTCTAATTATGTTTAATTAATTACAGACGATCTTTTAGATCACTTTTTTTAATTTTACGAACGAGGTGCAAAAAGCTGTTATGCAACGTCTTATTATCAATATTTTGCATACCCTTTCGTCCTAAAACGACAATATCATACCCACTTAATTCTTTCTTATGTAGCCGAAATGCTTCTCTTGCCAATCTTTTTACACGATTTCGCCAAACGGCACGCTGTAGTTGTTTTTTGGCTATGGCGAGGCCAAGTCTTGGATAGGATTGTTGGTTTGGTCGAACAATCAATGTCCAATTACGGTTGCCAAATTTCTCAGCATTTGAAAATACGTGTTGAAAGTCGCTAGGTTTTAAAATACGAAGAGATTTTGAAAAACCATTCACCGGTTCATTCAAAATAAAAGAAGGGGTAGAAGATTCTGAGTGAGCTGATAACTCATTATTTGAATTCATTAACTCACCAGAATTTAGATTTGGGTGTACCATCACAAGCACACTCAAAAACTATACAGCTAAGCGCTTACGTCCTTTTGCACGACGAGCAGCTAAAATTTTACGACCATTTTTAGTCGCCATACGAGCACGAAAACCGTGTGTACGGGCACGTTTAATAACGCTAGGTTGAAATGTACGTTTCATGTCACTGAATCCTTAAAATATTCTATTCCGACATCCGGAAAAACGGGAATTATATAGAGTAATCAACAAGAAAACAAGAAAACATCTTGAAAAAATAATAGATTTTTAAAACCCATTTGGCAATGTCACATAGGCTACCGCTAAATATCGACCAAATTTCCCTAATGTTACCAGCAATAAAAACAGTAGAATATTAATTCTAAGCCCCCCTGCAATCAGGGTTAAAGGGTCTCCCACAATAGGAACCCATGCAAACAAAAGACTCCAAACACCCAGTTTACGAAAACGCTGTTCTAACTTTTCAAATTCAGCTTCCGAAACTTTTAAAACACGACGCTGTAAAAAAGTACCTCCTAAAAAACCAATTCCATAGTTCACTAAAGAGCCTAATACATTACCAATCGTTGCGACAACCACCAATATTACGGGGTTCACTTCAGATAATAATAAAGCAACCAAAATAACCTCTGAACCCATTGGTAAAATAGTGGCTGCCAAAAAAGAAGAAACAAACAACCCCAACACACCCAACTCTGTAAAAAAATCCATGCTTTCTACCCTTTAACCAACCTTAAAATCAAACCAAAACAGACAATATTCAAAAAAATAACAAAAATTGTACATTTCTATTCACAACCGCAAAATACTTATAAAAATCAATGGACTACACTACAAAAAAGACAAGTTATCCCCAGGATATATGCACAGAGTTATCCACAGACCGCCTATTGTTTTAAAGTTATTCACAGGTATACTTATTGGACTGTCAATTTAAGCTATTTTTCCAAATTCCTAGAGTAGAAACATGAAAAATAGTGTAAGCATTTGGAAAGCCTAGCCTTTTATAAATATGCCGTCGCACCTATCGGTTCGGCGGAGTGTTTTAAGGTATCAGGTTTTTCAAAGGGTTGCGCTAGATTCGTGCTTCTATCTATATAAGAATTTGAGATTTTAAAGAAGACCTAATCACTAATTAAGGATACTGCTTTGTCAACACTGTGGGCCCAAAGTCTTAAACACCTCGAGAACGATCTCAATGATCAACAGTTTCATACCTGGATTCGTCCCCTTCAAGCGATTGAAGAGGAGTCTGCTATTCGCTTACTCGCCCCTTCTACATTTATTTTAGACTGGGTAAACAAAAAACTAATGACAAACATTCGTCAAGCCATTGCAAAAGCGGCTCCCGTTAATACGCCCGAAATTTTGCTAGAAATTGGTGACTATACCGTTGATACCACATCCGAACCTCAAGCGACCATACCTCAACCCCTGCAAACTAAAAATAAGCCCCCTAAAAATAGCACAAGAACAACAGCAAATAATGCTCAAAAATCAACCATCAAGCACAGCCTAAATGCCAGCTTTACTTTTGATACATTTGTCGAAGGAAAGGCCAATCAACTGGCAGCCGCAGCGGCACGACAAGTCGCTGAAAACCCTGGTGGAAGCTATAACCCTTTCTTTATATATGGCGGAGTCGGCTTAGGTAAAACCCATTTAATGCATGCCATTGGCAATCAGCTTTTAAAGGATAAACCAAACGCTCGTGTTGTTTATTTGCACTCAGAACGTTTTGTTGCTGACATGGTGAATGCATTGCGTCATAATAAAATCGATGAATTTAAGCGCTTTTATCGTTCACTGGATGCACTACTTATTGATGATATTCAATTTTTTTCCAATAAAGAACAGTCACAAGAAGAGTTTTTTCACACCTTTAATACGCTACTTGAAGGCAATAAACAGGTTATTTTAACCAGTGATCGCTTTCCTAAAGAGGTGGACGGACTCGAAGATCGCTTAAAGTCTCGCTTTGGTTGGGGGCTAACCATTGCCGTAGAGCCACCTGAGTTTGAAATGCGTGTGGCTATTTTACTTAAAAAAGCCTCTGAATTTGGTATTGCACTTCCCGAAGAGGTCGCCTTTTTTATTGCCAAACGACTCCGTGGTAACGTTCGAGATTTAGAAGGCGCTTTAAAACGAGTAGGTGCCTACTCTCAGTTTACTCAACAAGTATTAACCGTGGAAGTGGTCAAAGATGCCCTTAAAGATTTATTGGCCTTACAACAAAAAATGGTTACTTTAGATAATATTCAAAAAACCGTAGCCGATTATTTTAAATTACGCGTAGCAGACTTACTGTCTAAACGCCGAACTCGAAACATTGCACGACCACGACAAGTTGCCATGGCCATTGCCAAAGAACTCACCAATCATAGCCTACCAGAGATTGGGGACGCATTTGGTGGCCGAGACCATACCACGGTACTCCATGCGGTGCGTAAAATTAAAGAGCTACGAGAGCAAGACCACCATATTGATAATGACTTTAATAGTTTAATTCGTATTATTACTAACTGAGATTAAGAGACCTTGGCATGAAAATTACCTTAACGCGTGAAAATCTTTTAAACGTCCTACAAACCGTTGGCGGTGTCGTCGAAAAACGTCAAACCATGCCTATTTTAGGAAACGTTTTATTTCAAACCTCTGAAAATACACTCACTGTTACCGCATCCGATTTAGAAATTGAAACGCGTGCAACGACAGAGTTAGAATCAACGGATACACCACAACTATCCATTACCCTACCCGCCATTAAACTGATTAATATTGTGCGCTCTCTGCCCAATGGACTGACCATTACATTAGACTTTGATGGTGCTCGTTGCACCCTTCTCGCAGGGCGTTCTCGCTTTAAGCTCTCCACCCTGCCAGCAGAAGATTTTCCAACCATCGATTTAACGCAAACAGACCTCTCTTTCTCGCTCTCGCAACATCAACTAAAACAACTCATACTGCACTCAGGCTTTGCCATGGCGAGTCAGGACGTCCGTTTTTACCTAAACGGCATGTTATTTGATATTAGCAATAGCACCTTACGAGTTGTCGCCACCGATGGACATCGTTTATCCACTTGCTCCACTCAACTAGAAATTGAAGGCTTAGCGCCGACACAAGCTATTTTACCCAGAAAAGGGGTTTTAGAACTGCAAAAACTCATGAGTGATGAAGATACTTTAATTGAGTTTTCACTTGCTAAAAATTACCTTACCGTACAATTAGAAGACACCGTATTTACCTGTAAGCTGGTAGATGGCCGTTTTCCTGACTACCTTCGAGTGATTCCTACTGATAATGATCAACTGATTCAAACCGATAAAGAGCTACTACGAAGCTTACTGCAACGTGCCTCCATTTTATCCAATGATAAATTCAAAGGGATTCGTTTAGTGCTCAGCCAAAACCTGTTAGCCGTCAATGCTTCAAACAGCGAACAAGACGAATCTCATGAAGATATGGCCATTGACTATCAAGGCACTGAAATGGAAATTGGCTTTAACGTAAACTACATTATTGATGCACTCAATTCAATACACGATGACTGCGTTACCCTCATATTAAAAGATGCCAATAGCAGCTGTTTAATTGAAACACAAACCGATGTATGTCACTGCCAGCATGTCATTATGCCGATGCGTTTATAACGAATACACTCCTTTTAAAACAGGGTTAAAATAGCTTACCCTGTTTAAAAAAAATCTTCCCCCCCCCTACTTACTTCATTCTATAAATGACTTCATAATTTTGACACAAATAAATCAACTCACCATTCAACACTTTCGAAACTGTCAACCAATACAGTGTGAACTCAGCAGTGGATTAAACTTAATCATTGGCGACAATGCCGCAGGAAAAACATCCATTATTGAAGCCATTTGGGTACTTGCAACGGGTCGTTCCTTTCGAACCCCTAAAGCACAACACCTCATTCAACATCAACAAAAAGCACTCACGGTTTTTGCCGAAGTTCATTCAAGTCATACCAAAATAAAAACCAAGCAACACCGTTTAGGCATACAAAAAAGCCTACAACACACCCAATTACGCATCGATGGTGAAACCACAGCATCACAATCCACTATCGCACAACACCTTCCCGTGCAACTGCTCACGCCAGAAAGCCATAAGCTGCTCGAAGAGGGCCCAAAAGCCCGCCGTCAATTTATGGATTGGGGCTGTTTTCATCAATCCCCTGATTTTATGCCCCTATGGCGCAACTACCAACGCGGACTCAAACAACGTAATCAAGCCCTTAAAAAAAAGCTTCCTAAAGCACAGGTGCAGCTATGGGATCAAACGTTGGTTGAAAACGCCCTAAAAATAGACGAAATACGCCAATCCTATTTAGAACGTCTCACCCCCTATTTAGTTACCTTTTGCCAAGCACTCATGCCAGAACTCACTGAAAAAGTCATCTGCCAATACCGTGCAGGATGGCCTAAAAACACCGAAAACCTCATGCAACTTTACCAACTTAATTTTAATAAAGAGAGTGCATTAGGCCACACTCAATATGGGGCACACCGAGCGGATATTCGCTTTAAATTCTCAGGGCAAGAAGCCATTAACACACTATCAAGAGGACAACAAAAACTCTTTGTCTGCGCCCTACTTCTAGCACAAGCCAGCCTGCATGAAAAAACCCTACAAGAACCCGTCATCATGCTCATAGATGACCTGCCTGCTGAGCTGGATAAAACCCACCGTTTAAAACTACTCGAACTACTGCAAGTCTTAAAAATACAACATATAATTACCAGCACCTCTGAGTCTCTTATTCCGATTTTAGCCCCAGATAATACGCATGTTTGGAACATTCATTCTGGAAAGCTGATTCGAAAAAGTTAGAACCCTCCTTCTATCTTTGCTACACTTGTTTTTACTGATTTGGCTTTCAAAAAAGGGAATATTCATGAATGATTCAACCAAACCAACCTCCTCAAACTCCATGCCTCCTGAGCCGCTTAATACCACTTTCCCCATGATTGTTTATGCCCTCTATCTTGCAAACCTAGCCGTCCCTTTTACCGCACTCGTTGCCGTCATTATGGCCTATATCAATAAAAGCGATGAAAACAACTTTTTACAGTCGCACTACCAGTTTCAGATTCGTACCTTCTGGATAGGGTTGCTATACCTAATAATCGGCGGCATACTAACCCTCATTCTCATCGGCTGGTTCATCCTACTGTTTTATGTTGTCTGGCTTATCATCCGTTGTGTCAAAGGGCTTAAATACCTTAACAGCCAACAACCCATTCCAAACCCAACCAGCTGGATGTTTGGGTAATAATCCCCCTTTTTAGAGCTCTGCATTTACATTGCATTTATGGTAGAATTGCCAATCTAATTTTGTCCTTAAAAGAAATCGAGTTTTATGTCTGAAGAAACACAATACGATTCCTCCTCCATCACGGTTTTAAAAGGCCTAGATGCCGTTCGTAAACGTCCTGGAATGTACATTGGAGACACCGATGATGGTTCAGGCCTACACCACATGGTGTTCGAAGTCGTAGACAACGGTATTGATGAAGCCCTAGCAGGCCACTGTGACAAAGTCGTGGTCACCATCCACACCGACGGTTCAGTTTCCGTGACCGATAATGGCCGTGGAATTCCCGTTGATATTCATGAAGAAGAAGGCGTATCCGCCGCCGAAGTCATTATGACGATACTGCATGCGGGGGGTAAATTTGATGACAACTCCTATAAAGTATCCGGTGGACTGCATGGTGTTGGGGTCTCCGTTGTTAATGCGCTGTCCCAAAAACTCTACCTAATCATCAAACGAGATGGTCAAATTTGGAAACAATCCTACACCCACGGCGTACCAGATGCACCCATGGCGGCTGTTGGGTCTACCGAAGAGACTGGAACTGAAATCCGTTTCTTACCCAGTACCGATACCTTTACCAATGTTGAGTTTAAATTTGATTATCTCTTAAAGCGCCTAAGAGAACTCTCCTTTTTAAACTCTGGCGTTCATATCGAACTGCTCGATAAACGAGATGATCGTCATGAAGTTTTTCAGTTTGATGGCGGAATTAAAGCCTTTGTGGATTATATCAACACCAATAAACCCCTCATCAACGAAAAAGCCTTCTACTTCAGCACCGTCAAAGACGACATTACCGTTGAAGTAGCGATGCAGTGGTCAGAAGCCTATAAAGAATCTATTTTCTGTTTTACCAATAACATTCCACAACGGGATGGTGGAACGCACATGTCAGGCTTTAGAGCCTCCTTAACGCGCACCATGAACTCCTATGCCGAAAGTTCTGGACTGGCCAAGAAATATAAAATCACCGTTTCAGGTGACGATGCACGAGAAGGATTGGCTGCGGTCATCTCCGTTAAAGTACCCGATCCTAAATTCTCATCACAAACCAAAGATAAGCTCGTCTCTTCCGAAGTAAAAACCGCGGTTGAAACCGCAATGAACGAAAAGCTGTCTGAATATTTATTAGAAAACCCCAAAGAAGCTCAAGCGGTTTTTGGTAAAATTGTCGATGCGGCGCGTGCGCGTGAAGCCGCACGTAAAGCCCGCGAAATGACTCGCCGTAAAGGCGCATTAGACATTGCAGGCCTACCAGGTAAACTCGCCGATTGCCAAGAAAAAGACCCCGCTCTTTCCGAACTGTACTTGGTGGAGGGTGACTCCGCAGGTGGCTCGGCCAAACAAGGTCGTGACCGCCGTACCCAAGCCATTTTGCCACTAAAAGGCAAAATCTTAAACGTGGAAAGAGCCCGTTTTGATAGAATGTTGGCCTCTCAAGAAGTCGGCACCTTAATCACCGCATTAGGCTGTGGTATCGGTGAAGAATACAATATTGAAAAACTACGCTACCACCGCATCATTATCATGACCGATGCCGATGTGGATGGCTCGCACATTCGTACTCTATTGCTCACCTTCTTCTATCGCCAATACCCAGAGTTAGTTGAAAAAGGCTATATCTATATTGCCCAGCCACCACTGTATAAAGTGAAAAAAGGCAAACAAGAAACGTACCTTAAAGACGACTCAGAACTTGAAGGCTACTTACTGCAAACCGCCATTGACAATGCCGCATTATGGACAGAAGAAGGTGCACCGAGCATTAATGGGGTGGCATTAGAAAATCTGGCTAAAACTTACTTTAAAACACAGAGCGTTATTAAGCGTTTAGGCCGTCGATACAACCCTATCTTTTTAGAGATGATGATCGATCACCCCTCTATTACCTTAGAGCTATTAAATGATTTTGATGGCTTAACGGAATGGGTTACTCAATTTTTACCGCACTTAAAAGCCAATGGCGAAAAAAATAAAGTGGAATATCAACTCACCGTTGAACCCGCCAGTGCTCTAGACAGCACCGCAAAATATCAAATTCGCTTTCAGCAACGTGAACACGGCTCTTTAAGTTCACAAATATTTGATGCGGAATTTTTTGCCTCAAAAGACTTTGAACAAATTGTTGCGCTTGGGCAAGCGCTACAAGGGCTGTTAAGTAATACTTCTTACATTCAACGAGGTGACAAAAAACAGTCCATTTCACACTTTAAAGAAGCCATCGAGTGGCTGTTCAAAGAGGCCAAACGCGGTCAAAATATTCAGCGTTACAAAGGTTTGGGAGAAATGAACCCAGAACAACTTTGGGAAACCACTATGAATGCCGAAGCACGCCGTTTATTGCAAGTGACCATTCGAGATGCCATTACCGCAGATCAAGTGTTCACCACCCTAATGGGCGATGAAGTTGAACCTCGTAGAGCTTTCATTGAATCCAATGCACTGCAAGTTGAAAACTTGGATGTGTAACAAAATAACAAGATTTTTTGAAAAATCAGCGATTTTAGTTTCTAATATCGCCTATCAAATCAAAAAAACTCAGTGCAAAATAATATGCTTGCACTGAGTTTTATTCATTATTTTTTAGAACTAAAACTTTTTAGGAGACAACTTATATGTCAGTACAACACCCAATCGTCGCCGTTACCGGATCTTCTGGAGCAGGAACTTCATTTGTAAAACGTGCCGTAGAAACTATTTTTGAACGTGAAAACTTAAAAGTTGCTGTTATTGAAGGCGATAGCTTTCATAAATATTCTCGTGTAGACATGCGTGCAAAAGTAGCTGAATCTAAAGAAAATGGGGGCAAAGTGCTTACCCATTTTTCTGAATACGCTAATGAATTTCAAAAGCTAGAAGAGTTATTTGCTTCTTACAAAGAGACTGCAACAGGTAAAAAACGCTACTACCTTCACAGTGATGAAGAAGCCGCTGAACACAATGCGCGTTTAGGCACAAACCTACAGCCAGGTGAATTTACGCCTTGGGAAGAGATTGAGCCTGATACTGATATTTTATTTTATGAAGGTTTACACGGCGCGGTAAAACGCAAAGATCACGGCCCTAAAGAAGGTATGTACGATGTTGCACAACACGTTGACCTAGGCATTGGTGTAGCACCTGTTATCAACATCGAATGGATGCAAAAAATCTACCGTGATACTTCTGAACGTCCTTATACCGTTGCACAAGTACGTGATACCATCATGGAGCGTATGGACGACTACATTGAATACATCGTACCGCAATTTCACCGTACCGATGTCAACTTCCAGCGTGTACCATTAGTCGATACGTCAGATCCATTTTCAACCCAAGTAGAAACGGCGACGATGGGACCTGCACCTGAAGATTCCTTAATCATCACTCATGTACGTCATGACGAAGTAGATCTAGCGACCATCGTAGATAAAATCGACGGAGCTTGGTTGCAAAACCCACACACCATGATCTGTTCTGGTACGCACATGGTTAAAGCAATGGATATCATTATGACTCCAATTATCCAAAAACTAATTGCGAAAAAACGTGCAGCCATGGCGGCATTAGAAAATTAATAAATTTTTTAAGAGACCTTTGCATAAAAAACCCACTTTATTTAAGTGGGTTTTTTATGGATAGGCTTTCAAGAGAAGCCATTCTTATTGAACCCTAAAATATCTCCCCCCCCCCTCTCTATCAAAACCTCTCATAAATCACTAACGAACGACGGCTGAAGTGGCTTCGAGCTGAATTTTCTTTCCTAACAAAGCCTCCATCTCTAATTTTACGGCATCAATTTGTGCCGCTTTTAGAGGGTAATTTGAAATTAACTTCGCAGAAATATAAAGTGTATCGCCATTGCGAACCTGAACCTCTTTGACTTCAATACCATTTACCATCCACCCTTCTAATGTATAAATAACCCCCTGCTCTTTGACCATCGTATTGTAAGAGAGAACCAAAGGAACGCTAACCATCACCACCAACAAAGATAAAACCAGCAAGCCTTTTTTAGCCAAATAGAATGGGCTGAACCCCATCACTAAAAATGTTGCTGCTGCCGCCAGTACAATCCCCATTAAGTTGGTAATAAAAAGTAAAAATGCCCCTGAAAAAACCTGCCAATCGAGCCAACCAATTCCAATACCAGTGACTGCTAAAGGTGGCACCAAAGCCACCGCAATGGCGACTCCAGCTAAACTTTTGGCCACCTCTGAACGTGCACTCGCATAAGCAGCGGCCATACCTGAAATAATGGCCACCCCTAAATCCAATAATGTTGGGCTTAATCGTGCACCTATTTCAGAATTAATGGTGTGCAAAGGCACAATTAAACTGAGAAGCGTTCCAAAGAAAATAGCTAACGCTACCCCCGTCACAAGGGTTTTAATACTGACTTTAATAAACTCTGTATTCTGTCTTAATACCCCCATTGAGAGTGAAATAATAGGCGCCATAAGTGGGGCTAAAATCATCGCCCCAATAATAACAGGAGCTGAATTGGCAAATAAACCAACCGTTGCCAGCAAAGTTGAGAGTACCATTAAAACCAAATACGATTGTGAGGCTTGTGCATTCTCAGATAAGGTGACAAAGGTCTCTTTTACCTCCTCTAAATCGGCATGGTGTATCCAAGGCAAAGGTCGGTTTACTAACTCTTTAATCACTGCTCCCTTGGGTAACCCTGATACTCTTACCGCTTCTTTAGGGTCTTGAGCTGTCTGTTTTTTAGGCAGGTTACTGTTCCAAACTTTTAACGCCTCTTTTTTAAGGTACACCTCTATTTTTTCATCACTAAACGATTGTCCATCCACACGGTAGTCAATCAACCCCTCTGACGAAATGGTTAACGACTCTGTTTTTATATGCCCTAAATAACTGGGTAAATTATCCCTTGAAGGGTGTCGAGCAAAAAAACGATTAAACAAAAAAGAAACCATCTCAATCATGCTTCTTGGTGCTAACACAAGGCCATTTAGGCTTGAATCATCTTGTGTCTCTTGTGGTACCAGTCGTTTAGTAAAATCACTGTTTTCAACACGATAAACGACCGTAATACCCAGTGCCGCTGTTCGAATGACTTTTTGTTTTTTAGTTTCTAATTGATAAGCCTGCAAGCGTACTTGACCCACTTTAAAAATCATCATCATTAAGTGTTTAAGCTTTATCCACAGCCCTTCATCCAATCGCGAAGCCGACTTCATCGCGTCCGAGTTGCCCAACATCACCGCATTTAAAACAAGCCGATCATTGCAATACAATAAATCACTATCCACCGCTTGCTCTGATTCAAACACATTTGCAATGGCCTCTTTTGCTTTTTTTGCCACTAAAAAATGTCGACTGGCTTTGGTCATATCTGGATGTGGAATAAACCCAATTTGCCACTGATTTGTTACCGCAACCGGTAACCATTCATAAAGCGCTTCATCGCCTAACCAAACCAAGACACGATGCTGTTCAGGGAAATGGAATACACTCTCTTTAGAATAAGCAATAAACTCACAGGGATAGTCCATTAAAAGAGGTTTAATGTCTCGCTCAAACGCCTCTAATTGCTCTGCATCATACAAAACCGTACATACTTCCATAAAACTCCTTTTAAAACATCATGCTGTAAATTACTTATTTAGTAAATTAGAACATAAAAAAACCCACCATTACGTGGGTTTTATAAAAATCCTAAACTAAACGCCTAAAACCGATAAGTAATACCCGCCTGTAAAACGGGTAAAAAATCATAGTCTGCAATATCACTTTTAATTCGAGCTTCCTCTGAATCTAATGCCGCCCGAACGGTTGGGTCTGTCGATACATCATAGATTGTACCGCCCGACGTTACTGTACCCGAACCATTTAAAGAGACATTACCTGAACCCGTAAAAATCGCACCAATTTCAAACAGTGCTCCCCAACCTGCTTCAGGAGAGTGCCCCCAACCTAAGGTTAATAGGGGGGCATTATCCCAGTCAATCACCCCGTTTAAACTTAGGTTGGCTGAACCATCATAAGTCTGATCCCCGATGGTCACCTGACCTAACGTATTTTGATCCGCATCTGCAGTCACTTCAAAATTATTAATGGCATAGCCCGCTGATACAAAGAAATTTCCGCCCATGGGTCGATAATCAAGCACCAAACGATGAATACCACCTTTTGTATCAACCGTATAATCCACTTCAGTACCAGAACCACTGTCCGTTTGACTTAAACTCATCCCTGATGAAAGTGCGCCACGCACACTGAATGAATCACTTAACGGATAACTCATCTCTAATGTTGGCCCCGAAAACAGGCCATAACTCACTCCCACCCCTACATTTTCAAGTGAGTTGGCAGAAGCAGACAATGAAACCGTCGCGACTGAAAAGACCATTGCGGATAATAATTGTTTTTTCATATTGAACCCCTAAATTAAGAACAAAAATTTTCAATTTTACGTCGATCACGCTTAGTAGGCCGACCAGCACCCTTTTCTCGATAACCGACCAATACCATATCGGCCGTTGGTTTGCGTTGATTGAGTATTTCACTGTCCAATTGATATAAAGTAAGCGCCTGTTCAGATGCCCCTCTTTTATCACTGACCACTAATACCGTCACCTCCACCTGGCGATGCGCCTGAGTTATTTGAAGCGTATCGCCCACCATCAAGGTTTTACTCGGCTTAGGTTTTGATGCATTTAACGACACTTTTCCGCCCTTAATTGCCTCTAAAGCCACGCCACGGGTTTTAAAAAACCGAGCTGCCCAAAGCCATTTATCAACACGCAGTTTATCCATGATACTTGATTAACCAAATAATTAAATAAGTGTTTTTAACCAGTCCTGAGGCGTTAAATAATCATAAATTTTTGCCTCTTCCGTACCCGGTTCAGGCTGATAGTCATACTTCCAAGTCGCTAATGGTGGCATGGACATTAAAATAGACTCAGTACGCCCACCTGTTTGCAATCCAAAAATGGTGCCACGGTCAAACGCCAAATTAAACTCCGCATAACGCCCACGGCGATACAACTGAAAATCTCTCTGGCGTTCACCATAAGACATCTCTTTACGCGCGGCCACAATTGGGCGATACGCGGTAATATAGTGATTACCCACCGATTGCATAAATTCAAAACACTTATCAAAATCCCAGCCAAACGTACTTTCATTTAAATCATCATAAAACAAACCACCCACACCACGGGTTTCGCTGCGATGCTTTAAATAGAAATACTCATCACACCACTCTTTATATTTTGGGTAAATCTCTTCTCCAAAAGGCTCGCAGGCATCTTTAGACTCTTTATGCCAATGCACAATATCTTCATCCACTGGATAATACGGTGTTAAATCAAACCCACCACCAAACCACCAAACGGGTGCTTCGCCCTCTTTTTCTGCCACAAACAGACGTACATTCGCATGAGAAGTCGGCACATAAGGGTTATGCGGGTGAATCACCAAAGAGACTCCCAACGCCTGAAACGAACGACCTGCCAAGTCAGGGCGGTGCGCCGTGGCCGAAGGCGGTAAACTCTTGCCATGTACATGAGAAAAATTTACCCCCCCCTTCTCAATCACCGTGCCACCTTCCATCACGCGCGTGCGTCCACCGCCCGTTAGACCCATCACGCCCTCTTCGCCCTCGCGCTCCCACTCATCCACAATAAAATCTTTACCGCCATCTTCGGCCGCTAATTGTTGGCAAATATCCTCTTGAAGGCTTAATAGGTACTCTTTTACGGCTTGAATATTAATATTAACGTCAGACATCTTCTATCCCTTTTTATTTTGGTTTTGTTATTCTAGTCTCAAACGAATTTTTTTGCATGACTGTGGACACCTAAACTGTGGATTTAAATCAAATTTATTACTTTATCACCATTATTGAGTGCGGTAGCTACACCAAAGCGGCACAAAAGCTCTCCCTCTCAAAGTCCACACTATCACGTCATATGCTCCGACTAGAAGACAGCGTGAAGACACGTTTACTCCACCGATCTACCCGACAAATTCGTCTAACCAAAGCAGGAGAGCGCTTTTTTAACAGCTGTTTACCACTGATCACCCACCTACAAAATGCCCATAGCCAAACATCCCAATACCATAAAGACATTACAGGCCGCCTACGCGTCACCATGCCTCCTGAGTTTGGAACCATGTTTTTAAGTGACCTACTACCTCTTTTTTTAGAGCAGCACCCCAACATTCAAATCGAACTGGATTTAAGCACCCACAACCAAGACTTAATTTCACAAGGTTTTGATCTCGCCATTCGCATCGGCGAACTCGAAGATTCCAGTTACATCGCCAAACGCATTGCAACCGCTAAAATGGGACTCTACGCCAGTCCAACCTATCTCCTATCCCAAGCCCCACCTTCTTGCATAGCAGAGCTAAATCAACATAAAAACATTATTATCAGCGTAACCAAAGGAATGCTTCTTCTAAAAGGAAAAACACCTATCTTAATCGATAACTACCAGCTCTCCAGCAACAGCATGACATTAAACAAACAGCTATGCATGGATGCACAAGGGCTAACTGTTTTACCCGATATATTATGTGAAAACGAAGTAAAATCAGGCAAGCTAGTCAAACTACTCCCCGAAACCCCCTTTGAACACCCTCATATCTACGCCGTTTACCCCAGCCGAATTCATCCCACCAAAGCCCTTACCACCTTAATTAACTTTATTGCCCATGAACTCGCAAAACAGGATACTTTACATTAAGGACACGCTAAATAAATGAACCCAAACAACATTGCACTCACTCAACTCCATACCCCATTTGGAGAACTGCTGGCAGGTGCCACCACCAATGGCATTTGTCTGTTAGAATTTACTGACACCAACCGCGTTGAGATGCAACTTTCACGCTTACAAAAGGATTACAAATTAAATGCCTCCAAAGCAGACAGTCCTTTTTTTACCCCCCTCAACCAACAACTAAAAGCCTATTTTTTAAAGCAACTTAAAACATTTGATATACCACTCGATATGTACGGCACACCATTTCAAAAACAGGTGTGGCAAGCGTTACTCACCATTCCCTATGGCGAAACACGATCTTATCAAGCACAAGCCAGTGCCATTCAAAACCCAAAAGCCGTACGAGCCGTCGCCAATGCCAATCGCAACAATCGAATCAGCCTACTCATCCCTTGCCACCGAGTCATCGGAAAAAATGGCGCCATGACAGGCTACGGTGGTGGTATATGGCGTAAAGAGTTTTTATTGGATTTAGAACGTTCTTGATATAAGGAATATTTAGAGTTTAACAACTCAGACAGTTAGAACAAATTTAGCCTGAAGCTCTCTTAATAAATTGAACGTATCAATACAAGGTACATCAAATTGATGACAAATATTTGGGACTTTAACTTTTGTTGTATTTGGAACTAACCTTGTTTCATGGCTTACAACAGTTGCTCCAATTACTTTCGCTTTGGCAATAATCCAAGGATCAGCTTTGGCAACAAAATTATCTCTATTACCGGGGTTATAATTACCAGCCATAACGGTCTGAATAATTTCAGAAAAAATTGCTTGTGTTGAATCATCATCATTTGCAATAAAGTGACTTGGCCGGTTTTTCGCCCATTTAGAAAGCTCATCACTACCATCTTTAAGCTCTCGGCCAATCATATCTATGCTGCCGATAACTCCCAATTCAAATTGTTGATCTAACCAATCCCAATAGGCTGGACAAATATCCATTCCATAATATTGATTCTTTGCTTGAATATAAGTATTTGCATCCAGTAAGTACCTCAAATTTTCAACTCCTGAGCAAATTTAGAAATATTGATTGGCTTCATAACTAAAAGCTGTGCGGCTTCGCGCAATAATATCTGACCACTTAATGCCTGACTCACTACCGCTTTAGAAAAGCTCTGGCTAATTTGTGCTTTCTTAGTTTTGTAATAGGAAGGGCCTCTTCCAGATGATTTACGGTTTTTATGAGCTTCTTTTTCATCATCAATAAAACAAACATACTCACTTTCAGTAATATAGTGACAAGTTAAAGCACGACGTGCTAAAGCCCACTTGCTAACATGAAAATGAGACTCTAAAACAGGCAAGTTTTCACGCCAACCGTCTAGATTAGAATCCCATAAGCTAATGAATTCAGCTTCTGGTACCAAAAACTCAGCAGCGACTGCATTACACAAAATCTCTTCTTTTCTGTGCGCTTGAGTACCCCCATCAGAAATACCTGATTGACCAATCCATATATGGCAAAGCTCATGTATCAATGTAAATAAACGTGCACCAGGAGCATCAGCATGATTAATAAAAATCATTGGTGCAAAATTGTCCGCAATAGCAAACCCTCGAAATTCCCTCACTTGTAAGGGGCGAGTAAAATGCCCTAAATCACTTTGACGCATCACTAAAATGCCAATTTCTTCAATTCTTGAAACTAGAACGCGATAATAATCTTCCCAAGATCCTCTATTAGGATGCTTCCCCACATCCAGTTTTCCCCTCATATCTGCCACAATATCAGTCACATCATAATGAGTAGAAAAGCTGCCAACAACTTTGCATGGTTCAACTAACTGCTGTTTTATATACTCTTTATACCACTCCTGTCGTTGTACCATAAGTTTAACCAAATCAGATAGTTCAGCACTTGGCTGTTGAACACCATGGCCATCTATAGTACGTAAGTCAGGTAAGGGCATCTCTTCCTTAGGCGGCTGTGGTAAAAATAAATAACCAAAAGGAATATAGGCTTTTTCAGCAAAAGTCATCGCTTGCTTAAATGTCAAAGGACGCTGAGAAAGCTCCCATTCTAGTAAACGTTCTTCAGTTTTTCCTAACTTACCCGCAAACTCAGATACAGAAAAACCTAGACGCTCACGCGCCCATACAAGCATTTCTGGATTGATATTTGCAGTAGACATTAGAAAAAAATTATCCGAATTAGTCATTAGATTATATAAACAAAACGAGACCTTTGCAAAATATGCATTAAACCCCAGCCTAATGATTCAAAAGTCATTTTTTTAGCTCAATTTAGGCATATTTTTGCAATATTCTCCTTTATTATTATGAGACCTTTGCACGAGAGGGGTGCGAGAGAAAAAAGAGAGAAAATTTGACTGATTGAGGCGGAAAACGCAGGGAATACTCCAGAGTACCCTCTCTTAAGCAAGCGCAATTCACCTTGTAGCAACCTATTCACAAGGTTTTCAACGAAAATCAGGTAAATTTTGGCCTTTTTTATCCGTGCATCCTTTCGTGCAAAGGTCTCATCATATTACAGTGCACTTAAAAAACAATAAACTGTTTCATCTATGAAACAATCTGTTGATAAATTAAGCATTTTTATCTCTTAAAATTATCATAAGATAGTAGCTTGTTTAATTCGTTGGATATTTACCCCATGCAGCCCTCTTTGATTCAGGCGTACACCTTAAAATTAATTCAGTTCCGTTGGTGGGTTATTCTGCTCTCATTTTTGATTGCGATTTTCATTGCCAGTGGGGTGAAGAACCTAACGTTTGATACCGACTACCGTGTGTTTTTCAGTGATGAAAACCCTGAGTTAATAGCCTTTGAAAAACTGCAAAATACCTACAGTAAAGAGGACAATATTCTCATTGCCCTGACACCTAAAAATGGGAGTTTATTTACCGCTGAAAACCTTGCGGCGGTTGAATGGCTAACGGAACAAGCATGGCAAATACCTTACTCTAGCCGTGTGGACTCCATTAGTAACTATCAACACACCTATGCCGAAGAGGATGATCTGATTGTTGAGGACTTGGTCTACCAAGCCGAAAATTTAACCCCCGAAGCAATTCAACGCATTCGCCAAATTGCGCTATCGGAACCCCGTTTGGTACAATCTTTGATTAATGAATCGGGAACGGTTACGGGCATTAATATCATCAACCAGTTCTCACAACAAAACCAAACCGAGACCCCTGAGGCGGTCTATTTTACCCGTGATTTAATCGAACAATTTAAAGAAAAATATCCACAATTTGAAGTACACGCTAGCGGAATCACCATGCTCAATCACGCCTTTACAGAGGCGAGTATGCAAGATATGACCACGCTCATTCCACTCATGTACCTGTTTATTTTTATTATGCTGTTGTTGTTGCTTAAATCGCTTTCTTCGCTGATTGGCATTGTGTTTGTTATTGCATTTTCCATCACGGCCGCAATGGGCATGGCAGGCTGGTTTGGCATTGCCCTCACGCCTCCTTCAGCTTCTGCGCCAACGATTATTATGACGTTGGCCGTAGCCGATTCGGTGCATTTTTTAATATCCATGTTGGCTTTAATGAAACGGGGTTACACCAAAAATGATGCCATTGTGGAGAGTATGCGCATCAATATTGGCCCCATATTTTTAACCAGTTTAACCACCGCCATTGGGTTTTTAGCGATGAACGCCAGCGATGCACCTCCGTTTCATGATCTAGGTAACATCACCGCAATGGGCGTAGGATTTGCCTTTTTATTTACTATTTTCTTCTTACCTGCTTGGATGGCTGCATTGCCCGTTAAAGTCAAAGCCAACTTAGACCCTGACCATAAAGATACCATGACTAAATTGGCCGATTTTGTCATTAAACGCCAAAAATCACTCTTTTGGGGCTGTACCTTTATGCTGATCTTTTTTGCAGCAATGATTCCTAAAATGGTCATTGATGATAACTTTGTTGAATACTTTGATGAGTCAGTGCAATTTAGAGAAGATTCCGATTATGTCATCGACAACCTAACAGGTATTAGCATGGCGTTTTACTCCATTGAATCGGGGGAATCTCAAGGTATGAATCACCCCGAATTTTTAGCCAAAATTGCCCAATTTCAAGATTGGCTGGAAGCCCAATCCGAAGTGGTGCACGTTAACAGCATTGCGGACACACTTAAACGCCTCAATAAAAATCTGCACGCCGATGATCCCGCTTGGTACAAAATGCCCGACCAACAAGATTTAGCCGCGCAGTACCTTCTGTTGTATGAAATGTCTTTGCCGTATGGATTGGACTTAAACAACCAAATTAATGTCGATAAGTCGGCCACCAAAATTGCAGTGACCTTGGATAATTTATCCACCGCACAAATCATCGACTTTAACCAACGGGCAGAACAGTGGTTAAAAGATCATACACCGCCCGTGATGCAAGCTAAAGGCACCAGTACTGATATTATGTTCTCCAACATTACCATGCGTAATATCGAACAGATGATGAGCGGTTCGGCCATTGCCTTGGTGTTGATCTCCCTGATTTTACTGTTTGCACTTAAAAGCGTTAAACTAGGGACATTAAGCCTTATTCCCAACCTCACTCCAGCGATTATGGCCGTGGGTATTTGGGCGTTAACCTATGGTGTATTAGGCATGGCGGCTTCAATTGTCTTTGCCATTTCAATTGGGGTCGTGGTGGATGATACCGTACATTTTTTAAGCAAATACGTACGCGCCCGACGTGAGATGAAACTCACCACACCCGATGCCATTCGCTACGCGTTTTCAACCGTTGGCCAAGCGTTATGGATTACCACTGTAGTGTTGATTGTTGGATTTGCATTACTGTCACAATCCACCTTTTTAGTGAATCAACAAACAGGAATTTTAATGGCGATTACCATTGCGTGTGCGCTCATTCTTGACTTCTTATTTTTACCTGCATTACTGCTTAAAATAGATAAAGACCCCATTAAAACAACCACAAAAAATATACCAGAAAAAAATCTACCCCCCCTATCCCATTCAAGCAATTCAAGGAAAATACCATGAAAAAGGCTCTATTTACTGCACTTGGATTCACCCTAGCCTTAACACTATCTTCAGCACCTATTTACGCGCAAACGCCTGAAGAAAAAGGCCTTGCTATTGCGCAAGAAGCGGACAAAAGGGATAACGGCTGGGGGGATCAAACCTCAGATATTGAGATGATTTTGCTCAATCAACAGGGGGAATCCAGCCAACGAAAAATTCGCAGTAAAATTTTAGAAATACAAGGAGATGGCGATAAAAGCCTAAACATTTTTGACACCCCACGTGACATCAAAGGCACCGCTTTTTTAACCTTTAGTCACATTCAAGGTGCAGATGATCAATGGCTCTATTTGCCTGCGTTAAAACGGGTTAAACGCATCAGCTCTCGCAACAAATCAGGCCCTTTTATGGGCAGTGAATTTGCTTATGAAGACATGAGTTCACAAGAAGTTGAAAAATACACCTATCAATATCTGCGTGATGAACCCTGTGGTGAAAACCTTACTTGCTTTGTTAGCGAACGCTATCCAGTCGATAAATTTTCAGGCTACACCAAACAAGTTATTTGGATTGACACGAAGGAATATCGTCCTCTCAAAATTGATTTTTACGACCGAAAAAATGCCCTGCTTAAAACCCTGACTCTAACGGAATACCAATTGTATTTAGATAAATATTGGCGCCCCCATAAACTGGAAATGATTAACCATCAAACGGGCAAAAAATCCATTGTAAACAACTCAAACTACCAGTTTAAAACAGGGTTAACCGACTCCGATTTTAATAAAAGCAAACTCAAACGATTACGATAAACGACCATGAAAACCAGCCAATATTTCTTCCCCCCCCTCTCCGCAAGTTTACTTTTCAGTGGCATGTTAATTTTCTCCCCCCCCTCTTTTGCCGTGGAACTCAGTGGCAAGGGGGGGGGAGAATTTTTAAACTTCTTTCAAGCGGCCAAAAGCCCAGAACAATACCGTACCTACCCTTCGGTATTTATTGAACCCGAACTGTATTATTCCATCAGTGACCATCAAGAGATCAAAGCCAAACTGTTTTACCGTTACGACAGTAATAGCCCCAGCCGCACTCACGCAGATATTCGAGAGTTGATGTTCTATCAATACGCTAATGAGTGGGAAATTCACGCGGGTATCGGTAAAATCTTTTGGGGAACCACCGAATCTCGCCACCTAGTGGATGTAGTCAATCAAATAGACATGCTTGAAAGCCTGGATGACGAAGCCCGTTTAGGACAACCCATGCTACAAGGCAAACTCATCAAACCGTGGGGTGAGCTGGATATGATGATATTACCAGGGTTTCGTCCCATCGAATTTGGCGGTCAAGAGGTGCGTTCACAATTTCTCCCCCCCCTTGCCAATCAAAATGCGCGTTATCAAAGCAAAGACAAAACCAATACTATTGATTTTACGGCTCGCTGGAATCAGAGTTTTGAGTACCTTGATCTTGGCGTAAGCTACTTTAGTGGCACACAAAGAACCCCCCTATTTCAATTTATCAGCGAACAAGGGCAACCCAAGTTACGGCCTGTTTACGTCCAGAGCCAACAATTTGGGCTGGATGCGCAGTACACAGTAAACGATCTTCTGCTCAAAGCCGAAGCCATTCACCGCAACAGTCACCGACTTGACCAAGCTAACCAGTTTACTCCATACCAAACCAACGCACTGGTAGCAGGGTTTGAATACACACTGGTCGGCATTTACGATACCGTGTACGATCTTGGAATCATTGGAGAGTATTTATACGATGAGTGGGACAGCATCACCCCGTTTCAAAAAGATTGGATGACTGGCTTAAGGTGGGTGTTGAACGATGAACAAAGCACCGAAATACTATTGGGTCATATCATTGATTTAGACGACCAATCACAAATATGGTCACTGGAAGCCTCACGGCGCATTGGAGATAACTGGAAAGCCGAACTCAAAGGCCGCTGGGTAACCAATGTCGACCCCAGCAATTACTTTGTACAAACCTACCAGCAAGATGATTTCATTCATTTTAAAATGAGTTATTACTTCTGAGAAGCTACCGCTCTACGGCCATAGCCTGCAACCATCGCTAATCCCAATAGCAGCATCAAATAAGTCGAAGGCTCTGGCACAGGAGAAACCGATGCACCGTATAGGTATTGAATGCCTGCAATATCATCCGCTTGCAACGCATTGGTTCCCTCGTAGATAGAAAACATTACAGCATTTTTATCTTCTGAGTGATCTAAGCCTAATGTATGACCAATTTCATGTAAGGCCACATCAAATAAAGGCGTGCTACTACCACTCAATGACCAAGGTTCATCTGGATCAAAGTGCACAGCTCCACTCGAAATATAACTGAGCGCTTCAAGCCCGTTACCAGAACGGTATGGAGTAACAATTCGAGCATGACCAAGTTCACCTGATAAACCATCTATTGCCTCGCCACCCAAAACAATATCACCCGATTGATCTGCCGCAACAGAAAAAGAGAGATTGGACACCGATGCCCACGCATCAAACGCTAAAGCAATCGTATCCTGATAGCCTGTTGGCATAAAATCACTTAGCGAGAAGCAACCTGATGAACTATCACAGGCGTAATTCGATTCTGCAAAACTATAACTAAGCGTGGCACCATCCCCTAAACGGTTATCATACCCCCATGTTGGTATATTTTCATTTTCTGCATAAATAGGAGGGTTTTTCTTTGTATACAAATCATACACAGTATACGCCTGCGAAAAACTCGCAAAGCTCATTAAACTGATCAATACGGTGGATAAAAATATTTTCATAATAGTTACTCAACGTTTATTTTTTAAATTCAAGTGGTTAGTACAACGATTAACCATAAAACACAAGTGGGTATCTTAACCATTTTTAGATTCAATTTATACCCCTCTTAATTAAAGCAACTTATTTACACTCAATTTTTAGAACACACACCCTAAGATAA
>UOFB01000324.1_pt1 | contig 26137 bp, 30 predicted proteins | sample 1988871 | NCBI WGS metagenome assembly UOFB01 (sample SAMEA4712195, study PRJEB27164) | hydrothermal vent metagenome | biome: marine basaltic hydrothermal vent biome; feature: marine hydrothermal vent; material: mineral | place: Pacific Ocean | collected 2011-06-14/2011-07-23 | depth 1719 m | reverse complement strand
TTTGTTCGACAGTTTTGCCGCGCTTAGCTGCAATATAATCAGGACTCGATATACCAGATAATGCATTTACTGTTGAACGTACAACGTTAACAGGACGCGTTGTTCCAATACATTTAGAAAGTACATTTTTAACACCTGCCGCTTCTAATACAGCACGCATAGCACCACCTGCAATAACCCCAGTACCTTCAGAGGCAGGAAGCATTACAATATTAACTGCTCCTTGCTTAAAGTTAATAGGATACTGAATCGTTCCCTCATTAAGATGAACGTCTCTCATATTACATCGAGCTTTTTCCATGGCTTTCTTAATCGCAACAGGTACTTCGCTGGCCTTACCACTGCCATAACCTACTCGACCATCTCCATCTCCAACGACCGCCAAAGCTGAAAAACCAAATACTCGTCCACCCTTAACCACTTTGGCTACTCGGCGAACATTTACTAGTTTTTCAATCATTCCGTCGTCTTGTAATTCACGTGAAGACATATATTTATCCTTCCTTTAAAATTCAAGACCGTTTTCACGGGCTGAGTCTGCTAATTGTTGGATACGACCATGATATTTAAATCCTGAGCGATCAAAAGCAACCGCAGTAACACCAGCTGCTTTTGCTTTTTCAGCTATCGATTTCCCGACAGCAGCAGCAGCCGCTTTATTACCAGTATTGCTGATTTCTTTTTTAACGTCCGCTTGAACCGTAGAGCTCGCAGCAATTACCTCTGCGCCATCCGCAGAGATTAACTGAGCATAAATATGCTGAGATGTGCGATGAACACACAATCTTGGCATTTTAAGCTCCGTAATTTTAGCACGAGTTTTCTTAGCTCTACGAAGACGGGCTGTTTTCTTATTCATATCAACTTCCAGCTTTATTTCTTCTTAGCTTCTTTGCGTAAAACACGCTCATCAGCATACTTAACACCCTTCCCTTTATAAGGCTCAGGTGGACGATATGCACGAATTTCAGCAGCAACCTGTCCAACAGCTTGCTTATCCGCACCTTTTACAACAATTTCAGTCTGAGATGGTGTCTCAACACTAACCCCTTCAGGCAGTGTGTAATTAACAGGATGTGAGAAACCTAACGTTAGGTTAAGAACATTACCAGCTGCTTTCGCACGATAACCAACACCAACTAACTTAAGTTTTTTCTCATAACCATCTGTAACACCAACGACCATGTTGTTAATAATTGAACGAGCAGTACCTGCCTGCGCCCAACCACCAGCTGCTCCAGCAACCGGTGAACAAACAACTTGATCATCTTCAGATTTAAATTCTACCGCTTTATTAAACACTTTCGTCAACGAAGCTTTAGAACTTTTTACAGTGACTTCTGTACCATTAAATGTAATTTCAACACCAGATGGTATGCTCACAGGAGCTTTTGCAATTCTAGACATAATAAACCCCTTATGCTACGTAGCAAACAACTTCACCGCCGATACCCGCTTTACGCGCATCATGGTCAGTCATAATACCTTTTGATGTTGAAATAACAGCGATACCAAGACCACCAATAACTTTAGGCAACTCATCTTTATTTTTATAAACACGTAAACCTGGACGGCTAACACGCTTAATCAAATCAATAACAGGCTTCCCTTCAAAATACTTTAGATCAACTGAAAGCTCAGTTTTTCCACCATTCTCATTAATGCTGAATGAAGAAATAAAACCTTCATCATTCAAAACCTTAGCTAACGAAAGCTTTAATTTTGAAGAAGGCATTAATACTTTCGCGTGGCCAGCCATTTGGCCATTACGAATGCGAGTCAACATATCAGCAACTGGATCAGACATACTCATAGATAATTATCCTTACCAACTAGCTTTTCTTAAACCAGGAATATCACCTTGCATTGCTAATTCTCTTAGCATATTACGTGATAAACCAAACTTTTTATAAACACCGTGCGGACGCCCTGTTAAACGACAACGATTACGTTGACGAACAGGAGATGCATTACGTGGAAGAGCAGCTAGCTTCTCCATTGCATCCATTCGCTCTTCATAGCTTTTTGTTACATCAACGGATGCTTTTTTTAAAGCATCACGTTTAACTGCAAACTTAGCCACTACTTTTGCACGTTTCTTTTCGCGTTCAATCATTGATTGCTTAGCCATTAGAAACCTCTCTACTTCTTAAATGGAAAATTAAAGGCTTCTAAAAGAGCTTTCGCTTCATCATTTGAGTTTGCGGTGGTAACGAAATTAATATCCATACCACGGATCTTGTCAATCTTTTCAAACTCAATTTCAGGAAAAATGATTTGCTCTTTAATACCTAAATTATAATTTCCGCGACCATCAAATGCTTTCGGATTTACACCACGAAAATCTCTTACACGAGGTAAAGATACATTAATCAGACGGTCTAGGAATTCATACATCTTAGCCCCTCGCAGGGTCACTTTGCACCCTAAAGGATAGCCATCACGCACTTTAAAGCTTGCAACCGACTTACGAGCCAATGTTTTAACTACTTTTTGACCCGAAATCGCCTCCATATCAGAAACGGCGTGATCTAAAACCTTCTTATCACCAATTGCCTCGCCAACACCCATGTTAATGGTAATTTTTGTTAGCTTTGGCGCTTGCATTGGTGACTTATAACCAAACTGCTTCATTAGTTTTGAAACAATTTCGTCCTTATAAACTACTTGTAATCTTGCCATGCTTCTACCCTATATTAAGCGTCAACCGCTTTACCAGTAGATTTAAAAAAGCGGATCTTAGAACCACCCTCCACCTTAAAACCGATTTTACCAGCCTTATTTGTTTCAGGATCAACTAAAGCCACATTTGAAGCATCGATCGGCATCTCCTTAGAAAGAATTCCACCTTGCGCACCTGTTTGAGGATTTGCTTTAGTATGCTTCTTAACAAGATTAATACCATCGACTAAAACTTTACCGCTATCAAGAACAGAAGAAACAGAACCCCGCTTCCCTTTATCTTTACCTGCAATAACGATAATTTCGTCACCATTTTTTAAACGATTCATATCTTTCTTCCTTATAATACTTCAGGAGCTAAAGAAACTATTTTCATAAATCTCTCGTTACGAAGCTCACGAGTCACAGGGCCAAAGATACGCGTTCCAACTGGCTCAAGCTTTGCATTAAGAATAACAGCCGAGTTGCCATCAAACTTAATCAAAGAACCATCAGGACGTCTTACGCCTTTAGCAGTACGAACCACTACAGCGTTATAAACATCACCCTTCTTTACTTTACCACGTGGCGTCGCTTCCTTAACGCTCACTTTAATCACATCACCAACACTGGCATAACGACGTTTTGAACCGCCTAATACCTTAATGCATTGAACGCGTCGTGCTCCGCTATTATCAGCAACATCAAGCACTGTTTGCATCTGAATCATGGTGGTACTCCATCCATAAAAAAATAAAATTATTTACAGCACAAAAACCACTTAAAAAAGCAGTTCCTAGGGTAACCCAAGGCTTACTTCTTAGAGTGGCTTTTAATCATTCCATCAATTATAACAAAATAATCACTAGAATGCTATAAAACTTAGATCTTAGCTTTACTATCAATACTTACCAAAGTCCATGACTTATTTTTTGATATCGGCTTACACTCTTCAATCGTAACCGTATCTCCAACACCACAAGCATTTTCAGCATCATGAGCCATTACTTTAGTAGACTTTCTAATAAACTTTTTATACTTAGCATGCTTAACAAAACGTGCCGTCAAAACGACAATTGAGTCTTGCATACCATTACTTACAACAACACCTTGTGCTGTACGAGCTTTTTTTTCTTGGCCAGCCATCTTTAGTTACTCACTTTTTGACGAATGATTGTTTTAACTCTTGCAACTGTACGACGTACTTTCTTTAATTGCGACGAGTTCGATAACTGACCCGTAGCATGCTGCATCCGAAGATTAAACTGCTCTTTTAACAACTCAAGCAACTCAACCTTTAACTCATCAACTGACTTTTCATTTAATTCTTTTGCAGTCATTTACATCACCGTTTTCGTTACAACTTGCGTCTTAAAAGGCAACTTAGCAGCAGCAAGCTCAAAAGCTTCTCGCGCCAAGGCCTCATTGACACCTTGAATTTCATACAAAACGCGACCAGGCTGAATCTGAGCAACCCAGTATTCTACGCTTCCCTTACCCTTACCCATTCGAACCTCTAAAGGCTTATTGGTAATTGGCTTATCAGGAAACACACGAATCCAAATCTTAGCTCCACGCTTAACGTGACGCGTCATTACACGACGTCCAGCTTCGATTTGACGTGAAGTCATTCTTCCGCGCTCAAGAGCTTTAAGACCGAAATCACCGAAGCTAACTTTGTTTCCGACTTGTGCCAGACCACGGTTACGTCCTTTGTGTACTTTTCTGAACTTAGTACGTTTAGGCATTAACATAGCTAGTTATCCTTTTATTTACGGCCTTTTTTGCCCTTAGACTGATTATTATCGGTTAACGATAATTTTCCTAATTTCTCACCCTTGAAGATCCATACTTTTACGCCAATTTTACCGTAAGTTGTATCCGCTTCATAAGTGGCATAATCAATATCAGCACGAAAAGTATGAAGAGGAACACGCCCTTCTCGATACCATTCCCCACGCGCAATATCCGCACCATTTAAGCGCCCAGATACAGCTACCTTAATACCTTCAGCACCTAGACGCATGGCATTACCTACCGCTCGCTTCATCGCTCGACGAAACTGAATACGCTTCTCAAGCTGCTGAGCAATACCTTCTCCAACGAGCTTTGCATCTAATTCAGGCGTTTTAATTTCTTCAATATTGATATTCACCTGCATACCAGTCTTGGCAGCCAATGATTTTTTTAACTTCTCAATATCTTCACCTTTCTTACCAATAACAACACCAGGACGTGCTGTATGGATCGTTACACGAATACCATTTGCAACACGTTCAATGTTGATTTTACTGATTGAAGCATGCTTCAACTTACTATTTAGTTCGTTACGAATTTCAACATCACTGATAAGAAAATCAGAAAAGTTTTTACTATCCGCATACCAACGAGCATTCCAATCTTTACTTATTCCAAGACGGATACCAATAGGATGTACTTTTTGACCCATTCTGATTCTCCTTACTTATCGCCGACTGTAACAGTAATATGACTGATACGTTTTAAAATACGATTACCGCGACCTTTCGCACGAGCACGCATGCGCTTCATGATAGGGCCCGCATCTACAAATGCTGCAGTAACAATCAACTCATCAATATCAGCACCTTCATTATTTTCAGCATTCGCTATCGCTGAATTTAAAACTGATCTGATCAGGCCAGCAGCTTTTTTATCACTGAATGATAAAAGATTAATTGCTGTTTCAATATCTTTTCCACGGATCTGATCAATTACTAAGCGCGCTTTCTGAGGAGAAATACGGGCAAATTTATGTGTTGCACTTACTTGCATATTACTCTCCTAAATTAACGTTTAGATTTCTTATCCGCGGTATGACCACGATAATAGCGAGTTAATGAAAACTCACCTAGCTTATGGCCAACCATATTTTCAGAGATGAAAACAGGGATATGCTCTTTACCATTATGAACCGCGATTGTTAAACCAATCATATCAGGAAGAATCATAGATCTTCTTGACCAAGTTTTAATGGGACGTTTATTACCAGATTCTTGTGCCTCGATCACTTTTTTATATAAGTGATGATCAACAAAAGGTCCTTTTTTAACTGAACGTGGCATCAGTGTCCTTCCTTATTTTTTATTTCGACGACGTACGATCATTCCATCCGTACGTTTATTACTACGAGTTTTCTTACCTTTAGTTGGAACCCCCCAAGGTGTACAAGGATTACGCCCACCAGAGGTACGACCTTCACCACCACCATGAGGGTGATCAACTGGGTTCATCGCCACACCACGAACGGTAGGACGAACACCACGCCAGCGCTTAGCGCCCGCTTTACCAAGCTTACGCAAACTATGCTCAGCATTACCAACTTCACCAATCGTTGCTTTACACTCTGCAAGGATTTTACGCATTTCACCTGAACGAAGTTTAAGCAAAACATACGCACCATCACGACCAGCAATAGAAACTGAAACGCCGGCGCTACGTGCAATTTGAGCCCCTTTTCCAGGACGCATTTCAATATTATGAATAACCGTACCAATGGGAATGTTACGAAGAGGCAAACAGTTACCAGGCTTAATTGAAACATGATCTCCAGACTCAACAACATCCCCCGCAACTAAACTTTTAGGCGCAATAATATAAGCTCTCTCACCATCCGCATATTTCAATAAAGCAATATGAGCGGAACGATTTGGATCATACTCTAAGCGCTCAACCGTAGCAGAAATATCTGTCTTAGCTCGCTTAAAATCAACCATACGATAATGTTGCTTATGCCCACCACCATGATGCCGAACGGTAATGCGACCGTTATTATTACGACCACCTGTTTTTGATTTCTTTTCAAGTAGTGCTGAATGAGGCTTACCTTTATGCAAAGTTGGCTCAACAACACTTACAACAAAACGACGACCTGGCGAGGTCGGCTTTGATTTTTTAATAATTGCCATGTTGAAACTCCTTACTCAGCAGCTGCAAAATCAATTTCTTGGCCAGAAGCCAAACGAACAACAGCCTTACGGACACCATTACGCTGGCCTTGACGACCTTTAAAGACTTTGCGCTTACCTTTAATATTTATCATATTGACAGACTGAACCTTAACATCAAACAACGACTCAACCGCCTGTTTAACTTCTGGCTTAGTTGCTGTTGAAACAACCTTAAACACATACTGCTCTCTTGTATCAGCAAGCAATGCTGCTTTCTCAGAAATATGCGGGGCAAGTAAAACCTTCAGAATTCTTTCTTCATTCATGCCAATTGCTCCTCTAGTTGTTTAACAGCGGCTTGAGTCATCACTATCGTCTGAAAACCAATCAAACTTACTGGATCTATTGATGCAACATCACAAACGTCTGCGCTATAAAGATTACGGGAAGAAAGGTATAAATACTCATCAAATCCTTCTGTAACCACTAAAGCATCTTTTACATTCAGCAGAGCAAGCTTTGCTTTAAATTCTTTTGTTTTAGGCGCATCCACTTTAAACTCGTCAACAACAAGCAAGCGACCACTACGACTCAACTCAGCAACAATCGAACGCATCGCACCACGATACATTTTTTTATTTACCTTTTCTGAAAAATCACGATTATGCCCTGGAAAAGCACGACCACCGCCAACCCAGATAGGACTACGACTCGTACCCGCACGAGCACGACCCGTTCCTTTTTGATTCCATGGCTTAGCACCACCACCACTAACTGCAGCACGATTCTTCTGTGCTTTGGTACCTGCACGAGCACCATTCATATAAGCTGTAACCACCTGATGCACAAGCGCTTCATTAAAGTCTGTACCAAATAAAGCATCTGAAACAGAAATGGCACCAGACTCATTACCTGTAGCTAATTCAATTAATTTTAATTCCATCATGCCCACCTTACTTGACCGCTTTACGAACAATGACAGTACTGTTTTTAGCACCAGGGACTGCACCCTTAATCAATAACAGACCATTCTTTGCATCAACTTTAACTAAATCCAAGTTCTGTGTTGTTTGACGAACGTCACCCATATGTCCAGACATTTTCTTGCCTTTAAAGACACGTCCAGGCGTCTGGTTTTGACCAATCGACCCATTAGAACGATGGGAAATAGAGTTACCATGCGTCGCATCTTGCATCGTAAAATTATGACGCTTAATACCACCTTGAAAACCCTTCCCTTTAGTCGTTCCAGTCACATCAACAACAGCTACGCCATTAAAACGCTCAACAGTAAGCTCACTACCGACTTCTAAACCTTCCATATCTGAAAGCGAATCAGCACGAAACTCCCAAAGACCTCTACCAGCTTCAACGCCTGCTTTTGCAAAGACACCTGCTTTCGGCTTTGAGACTCGACCTGCATGAACTGAACCTGTGGTTACCTGAATAGCTGAATACCCATCAGATTCAAGTGTTTTAACTTGAGTGATACGATTCACCTCAACTTCCACAACCGTCACCGGAGTAGACACACCATCCTCGTCAAACACTCGAGTCATGCCAATTTTTTTACCAATGATACCAATACTCATATCATTTCCTCATTATTATTTATTGCTAGCCATAACGACTGATGACTAACCAAACTGCAATTAACGCAATTCCAATTGAACATCCACACCAGCAGCCAAATCTAGCTTCATCAATGCATCAACAGTTTTTTCTGTTGGATCAACAATATCTAACAAACGCTTGTGAGTACGAATCTCATACTGGTCACGAGCGTCTTTATTGACATGCGGTGAGATTAAGATTGTAAAACGCTCTTTACGTGTCGGCAAAGGAATCGGTCCACGGATTTGTGCGCCTGTTCTTTTTGCTGTTTCCGTAATTTCACGAGCAGACTGATCAATCAAGCGATGATCAAATGCTTTTAAACGAATACGAATATTCTGAGTTGCCATAATCTCTGTCTCATTTATTTAATAAAAAGCCTGCACTTATCCATCCATGCAAACCAAGGGAGCGGATTATACCAACATACCCCAATTAAAACAACCCCTTAATGCAAGCACAAAAAAAGGAGCATTACGCTCCTTTTTTTAAACTCACATTGTACTACAACTAAATCAATCTAAGATCTTAGCTACAACACCTGCTCCAACCGTACGACCACCTTCACGAATCGCAAAACGCAACCCTTCGTCCATCGCGATTGGGTTGATTAATTCAACCTTCATCTGAACATTATCTCCTGGCATAACCATTTCTGTACCTTCTGGCAAAGTACATGCGCCAGTCACATCCGTTGTACGGAAGTAGAACTGTGGACGGTAACCTTGGAAGAATGGTGTATGGCGTCCACCTTCATCTTTTGAAAGGACGTAAATCTCTGCTTCAAACGAAGCATGTGGCTTAATCGTTCCTTTATGCGCAAGGACTTGACCACGTTCAATCTCTTCACGCTTTGTTCCTCGCAATAGAATACCAACATTGTCGCCTGCTTCACCTTGGTCAAGCAATTTACGGAACATTTCGACACCGGTTACGGTTGTGGTTGTGGTGTCTTTAATCCCTACGATTTCGATCTCTTCACCAACCTTGACGATACCTGTTTCGATACGACCTGTTGCAACGGTTCCTCGACCTTGAATTGAGAAGATATCTTCTACTGGCATCAGGAAGTCTTTGTCTGTTTCACGCACTGGATCTGGAATATAGGTATCTAGTGCTTCGACTAGACGACCAATCGATGGTGCTCCTAGTTCTGACTCGTCGCCTTCGATGGCTTTTAGTGCGGATCCGATGATAACTGGAGTATCATCACCTGGAAATTCGTACATATCGAGTAGCTCACGCACTTCCATTTCAACAAGCTCTAATAACTCTTCGTCATCAACCATATCGGCTTTGTTTAGAAATACAACGATATATGGAACACCTACTTGACGTGAAAGCAGAATGTGCTCACGTGTTTGTGGCATTGGCCCGTCAGCTGCGGAACATACAAGAATCGCACCATCCATTTGCGCCGCACCAGTAATCATGTTCTTAACATAATCGGCGTGACCAGGACAATCTACGTGTGCGTAATGACGCACCTCTGATTCGTACTCTACATGTGATGTAGAGATGGTGATCCCACGATCTCTTTCTTCTGGTGCGTTATCAATTGATGCAAAATCTTTGATATCTCCACCGAACTTCTTACCTTGTACAATTGTTAACGCAGCTGTAAGAGTTGTCTTACCGTGATCAACGTGACCAATTGTTCCAACATTCACGTGCAATTTGCCGCGTTCAAATTTTTCTTTTGCCATTTTAAATACCTACTAAAAATTAAAATAAGCCCCAAAAAAACTAAAAAGGAGCCTTATTAAATAAAGAATTAAGAGCCTTTTTTGGCGCTCGTAATAATTTCATCCTGAACATTCTTAGGTGCATGGTTATATCGACCAAACACCATACTATAGTTCGCTCTACCTTGTGTTAAAGAACGCATAGAGTTTGAATAACCAAACATCTCAGACAAAGGAACTTCTGCTCTTATTGACTTACCAGTCGGAATATCATCCATGCTTGAAACAATTCCACGTCGACGATTAAGATCTCCGATAATGTCTCCCATATATTCCTCTGGAGTCGTTACTTCTACATCCATAATAGGCTCAAGAATGACAGCATTTGCTTCTGCAACCCCATTCTTAATTCCCATTCCAGCAGCAACCGAGAAAGCCATTTCATTAGAGTCAACATCGTGATAAGAACCATCAATTAGCTCAACACTTACATCAACCATAGGAAAGCCTGCTAAAACACCATTTTCAAGCTGAGCCTTAGCACCTTTTTCAACAGCACCAATATACTCTCTTGGAACTGAACCACCAACAATACTGTTAATAAATTCAAAACCTTCCCCTGCTTCACGCGGCTTCATCTTGAAGACGACATGACCATATTGTCCGCGACCACCTGATTGACGTACAAACTTACCATCAACCTCTACAGCGGTTGTAATCGTCTCACGATAAGAGACCTGAGGTGCACCAACATTTGCCTCAACACCAAACTCTCTTCTCATACGATCAACAATAATATCTAAATGAAGCTCGCCCATACCAGAAATAATGGTTTGCCCAGTCTCTTCATCCGAATGAACTCGGAAAGAAGGATCCTCTGCTGCTAACTTTTGAAGTGCAATCCCCATCTTCTCTTGATCAGGTTTTGTTTTAGGCTCAATCGCAATCGAAATAACAGGATCAGGAAACTCCATTCGCTCTAAAATAATTTTATTGTCAGGATCACACAATGTATCACCAGTCGTTGTATCCTTAAGACCTACCGCGCAAGCAATATCCCCAGCTCTCACTTCTTTAATCTCTTCACGAGAGTTAGAGTGCATCTGCAACAAACGACCAACACGCTCCTTCTTCATTTTAACTGAGTTAAAAACAGGACTTCCTGAAGTCAACGTACCAGAATAAACACGGAAGAATGTCAACGTTCCAACATAAGGATCCGTCATAATTTTAAATGCAAGCGAAGCAAACGGTGCATCATCTGTTGATGGGCGCTCACCTTTAGAGCCATCTTCAAGCTCACCAGTAATTGCTGGTACATCCACAGGAGCCGGCATATAGTCAATAACCGCATCAAGAAGCGTCTGAACACCTTTATTTTTAAAGGCCGAACCACAAAACATTGGAACGATCTCAACCGCTATACAACGAAGACGAATACCTTTCTTAATTTCTTCTTCGCTTAACTCACCCTCTTCAAGGTATTTATCCATAAGCTCTTCTGTTGCTTCCGCAGCAGATTCAACCATCTTCTCTCGCCACTCATTAGCAAGATCAACCATATCTTCTGGAATATCTTCATAACGATACTCCATTCCCATATTTTCCTCTTCCCAGTAAATCGCCTTCATTTTTACTAAGTCGACAACACCACGAAAGGTTTCTTCTGCACCAATCGGAAGCTGCATAGGGACGGGTGAAGCACCTAAACGATCAATTACCATCTGATTAACGTTTAAAAAATCCGCACCTGCGCGATCCATTTTATTCACGAAGCCCATTCGTGGCACACCATACTTATCCGCTTGACGCCAAACAGTTTCAGACTGAGGTTCAACACCACTTACTGAACAGAAACACGTTACCGCACCATCAAGTACACGCAAAGAACGCTCTACTTCAATTGTAAAATCAACATGCCCCGGTGTATCAATAATATTAATACGATGCTCAGGATACTGCTTCGCCATCCCACTCCAATGACAAGTTGTCGCTGCAGAAGTAATGGTAATACCACGCTCCTGCTCCTGCTCCATCCAATCCATCGTTGCACCACCATCATGAACCTCACCAATTTTATGAGAAACACCCGTGTAGTACAAAATACGTTCAGTCGTTGTTGTTTTACCCGCATCAATGTGCGCCATAATACCGATATTACGGTATCTATCCAAAGGGGTTGTACGTGCCACTTTAATAACCTTTTATTAAATACAAAAAATAAAGGCCCTAAATAGGGCCCTAATCAGATTACCAACGGAAATGAGAGAAGGCCTTATTCGCCTCTGCCATTCGATGAGTATCTTCTTTTTTCTTAACCGCTGAGCCTCGACCTTCGAGAGCATCTCCTAACTCACCAGCCAAACGTAGCATCATGCCCTTTTCACTACGTTTACGTGATGCTTCAACCATCCAGCGCATTGCAAGAGCAGTCTTACGCTCAGCCCTTACTTCAACTGGAACCTGATAGGTTGCACCACCAACACGTCGAGACTTAACCTCAACCATTGGCCCAACATTATCAAGCGCTTCTTTAAGTAAAGCGGCATGATCACCACCATTTTTTCGCTCAACCACAATATCGAGTGCGTCATAAACGATTTTTTCAGCAATGGCTTTTTTCCCACTTACCATAATCATGTTAACAAATTTTGTTAACGTCAAATCACCAAACTTCGGATCAGGTAATACCTGTCTCTTTGGTATCTCTCTTCTTCTTGCCATTCTCAACTCTTCCGGTATAAATTAAACACAAAACTGCAAAACGTATGTTAAGTCACTAAACTCTAGCCCTTAGGACGCTTTGCACCGTACTTAGAACGACCTTGTCTACGCTCAGAAACGCCAGCACAATCAAGCGCCCCGCGAACTGTATGATAACGCACACCAGGTAAATCTTTAACACGACCACCACGGATCAATATCACCGAGTGCTCTTGAAGGTTATGACCTTCACCACCAATATAAGAGGCTACTTCATAACCGTTTGTCAATCGTACACGCGCAACTTTACGCAGAGCAGAGTTAGGCTTCTTAGGGGTTGTTGTATAAACACGCGTACAAACACCACGACGCTGAGGACAAGCCTCTAACGCAGCAACATTTGAAATCTTACGTTTATCTTTACGCGGCTTACGCACCAACTGGTTAATAGTCGCCATTCTTTTTCTCCAAATATGAGATTAACTCTAAACTTAATACGAACTGCGCACTCACTTTACAAACAAAATAAGCACACAAATAAGGATAGAGGATTTTAAAGACCTAAACACAATAAGTCAAGCATTAACTACTTGAATTTATTTAGTTTACGCTTCCTGAGTTTCTATCGCATCACCTTCAGAAACAACCTCTTCAACTGAATCGGCCACTTCTTCGGTATTCATAAATACTTTTAGTTCATCAGCGGCCTTATCTGCCGCTTCTTTTCGTGCTAAGTGATATGCAAAACCGGTTCCTGCTGGAATCAATCGACCTACAATTACATTCTCTTTTAATCCGACCAATGTATCACGCTTTCCACTCACAGCTGCTTCAGTCAAAACTCGAGTTGTTTCTTGGAATGATGCAGCTGAAATAAAGGATTCTGTTGCAAGTGATGCCTTAGTAATTCCAAGTAAGACACGTTGATAGCTTGCTTCAATCTTACCCTCTTTACGCATTTTTTCATTCAAAGAGACTACTTTTGAGTATTCAGTCTGCTCGCCTTTAATTAAACCAGTATCTCCCACTGATTTAATTTCAACTTTGCGTAACATCTGGCGAACAATGGTCTCAATATGCTTATCATTAATTTTTACACCTTGTAAACGATAAACATCCTGAACCTCATCAACGATATATTCTGCCAACTTTTCAATACCTAATAAACGCAAAATATCATGCGGATTAGGATTTCCTTCAACAACGATATCTCCTTTTTCAACTCGCTCACCTTCAAAAACGCTCACCGTACGCCACTTAGGAATAAGCGCCTCATACTGTTCACCGCTATCTTGAGTAATCACCAGTCGCTGCTTACCTTTAGTCTCTTTACCAAAACCGACCACACCAGAAACTTCTGCCATAATAGAAGGTTCTTTAGGTTGACGGGCTTCAAACAGGTCTGCAACACGTGGAAGCCCCCCTGTAATATCCTTGTTTTTAGAGGACGCTTGAGGAATTCTTGCCAGAACCTGACCCGCACCAACTTTGCTATCTTCTTGAACAACGACCACCCCATTTTCTGGCAAATAATAAATCGCTGGCGTTTGTGTTCCTGGGAAGTTTATAGCATTACCTTTTGCATCAACTAAAGCAATATAAGGACGCGCTTCTTTTGCAGATGAAGCACGTTCTTTTGCATCCTTAACCACATATGTTGTCAAGCCCGTTAACTCATCAACACGCTCTTCAACGGTTCCTTCAAAGTTACCAAACTGTACTTTACCTGCCGCTTCGGTAATAACAGGGTGTGTATGTGGATCCCACTGACAGAGTAGCTCACCAGCAGAAATCCCTCCCCCCTCTTTAACCGAGAGAACACTACCATATTGAATCTTATAACGCTCTTGCTCACGCCCCGTTTCATCAATCACGGAAACAACACCTGAACGTGATGTCACAACAATTTGCCCATCTGGATTTACAATTACTTTAATTTTATCCCACTTAACGGAACCAGAGTGCTTCACTTCAATTTGGCTTTGAGCCGCCGAACCTGATGCTGTCCCACCAATATGGAAGGTACGCATTGTAAGCTGAGTACCAGGCTCACCAATAGATTGAGCCGCCATAACACCAACTGCTTCACCCATATTAACAAGGTGACCACGTGCTAAATCACGTCCATAACATTGCTTACAAATACCAAATTTAGTCTCACAAGTCATTGGTGAACGAACATCAACATGATCAACACCATTAACATCAATCAAGTCTGCAATTTTTTCATCAATCAAAGTCCCTTTCGGAATCAAAAGGGTACCTTCATGCGTGATGACATCATTATTTGTAAAACGCCCTAAAACTCGATCTCTTAATGTTTCAACAACATCGCCACCATCAACGTGTGCAGTCATCTTAACACCAAACTCTGTACCACAATCTGCTTCTGTCACCACCACATCTTGGGCAACATCAACTAAACGTCGAGTAAGGTATCCAGAGTTTGCTGTCTTAAGTGCTGTATCAGCTAATCCTTTACGTGCTCCATGCGTTGAAATAAAGTACTGAAGGACGTTCAATCCCTCTCTGAAGTTAGCCGTAATAGGTGTTTCAATAATAGAGCCATCAGGTTTCGCCATTAGACCACGCATCCCACCCAACTGTCGCATCTGCGCAACGGAACCACGCGCCCCTGAGTCGGCCATCATATAAACAGAATTAAATGAAGTTTGCTGAACCTCTTTTCCTTCCGCATCAACCACCGTTTCAAACTGAAGCGAATCCATCATCGCCTTGGTTACAAGCTCATTCGTATGAGACCAAATATCAACGACTTTATTATAACGCTCGCCCTCTGTAACAAGCCCCTGTGAAAACTGATTTTGAATCTCTTCAACCTGAATGACTGCACGTTTAATAATACCTGCCTTTTCATCTGGAATAAGCATATCATCGGAACAAAAAGACAAACCACCTGTTGTTGACCATTTAAATCCAGCATACATCAGCTGATCAGCAAAAATAACCGTCTCTTTAGGCCCTAAAATACGATAACAAGTATTCAAAACGGTACTAATATTCTTTTTCGTCAAGTTTTTATTAATCAAATCAAAACTCAATCCTTTGGGTAGGATTTTAGAAATCAATGCTCGGCCAGCTGTGGTATCAATAATCCGCGTTGCAACACTTTCAACACCAGACTCATCAATCAATACTTCAACATGCTTTAACTTAATACGTGTATGCAAATTAATAACTTTGGACTCAACGGCTCTTTGAACCTCTTGCCAATTTGAAAAGCTTTTTCCTTCTCCCTTCTCATTGATTTTCTCACGAGTCAGGTAGTACAAACCTAAGACGACATCTTGAGAAGGTACAATAATCGGCTCACCATTTGCTGGTGATAGCAGGTTATTCGTAGACATCATCAAGGTACGCGCTTCTAACTGAGCTTCTAAAGACAATGGAACGTGCACAGCCATCTGATCGCCATCAAAATCGGCATTAAACGCAGAACAAACTAATGGGTGCAAGTTAATGGCCTTCCCTTCAATCAATACGGGTTCAAACGCCTGAATTCCTAATCGATGCAAGGTAGGTGCTCGGTTAAGTAAGATTGGGTGCTCTCGAATCACTTCATCCAACACATCCCAAACTTCAGGCAACCCTTGCTCAACCATCTTTTTAGCCGCTTTAATCGTCGGAGCAGAACCTCGTTTTTGCAATTTACTAAAGATAAATGGCTTAAATAACTCTAAAGCCATTTTTTTCGGTAAGCCACACTGATGTAAACGTAACGTAGGACCAACCACAATAACCGAACGTCCAGAGTAGTCCACTCGTTTACCCAACAAGTTTTGACGGAAACGCCCTTGCTTTCCTTTAATCATATCAGCCAATGATTTTAACTGACGCTTATTCGTTCCCGTTACCGCACGTCCACGACGCCCATTATCAAGTAAAGAGTCAACCGACTCTTGAAGCATTCGCTTCTCATTACGCACAATAATATCTGGCGCCATTAAATCCAATAAACGCTTCAAACGATTATTACGGTTAATAACACGACGATAAAGGTCATTTAAATCCGACGTTGCAAAACGACCGCCATCTAACGGAACCAATGGACGTAACTCTGGAGGCAGCACCGGTAACACATCTAAAACCATCCACTCTGGTTTATTTCCAGAGCCAAGAAATGCTTCAATTAATTTCAAACGTTTCGTAATCTTCTTCTGCTTTGTCTCAGAATTTGTACTTTCAATTTCTTGGTGTAACGCTTCTGACTCCGCAACCAGGTCAATTGACTGCAACATTTTCTTAATGGCTTCAGCACCCATTAACGCTTCAAATTCATCACCATGCTCATCCAGTGCATCCAAATATTCTTCTTCCGTCAATAACTGCCAAGGCTCTAAGGGTGTTAACCCTGGATCAACGACCATGAAAGCTTCAAAATATAAAACAGATTCAATAGATTTAAGCGTCTTATCAAGCATTAAACCAATTCGCGAAGGTAATGACTTAAGAAACCAAATATGCGCAACAGAAGTGGCTAAATCAATATGCCCCATCCGCTCACGACGTACTTTGGATTGAGTTACCTCTACGCCACACTTTTCACAAATCACACCACGATGCTTTAAGCGCTTATATTTACCACATAGGCACTCAAAATCCCGAATTGGTCCAAAAATTTTGGCACAAAATAAACCATCTCTCTCAGGCTTAAATGTTCGATAATTAATAGTTTCAGGTTTTTTTACTTCACCATAGGACCATGAACGAATTTTTTCAGGAGAGGCAAGTGAGACCTTAATTGCATCAAAATCACTACTCACATTTTGTTTTTTTAGAAAACCAAGTAAATCTTTCATTAATCCTGCTCCAACTCTATATCAATACCTAATGCACGAATCTCTTTACGCAACACACTAAATGACTCTGGCATACCTGGCTCCATATATTCATTACCATCCACAATGTTTTTATACATTCTGGTACGACCATTTAAGTCATCTGACTTAACCGTTAACATCTCTTGAAGCGTGAAAGCCGCACCATAAGCCTCCAATGCCCAGACCTCCATCTCACCAAAACGCTGACCACCAAACTGTGCTTTACCACCTAGTGGCTGCTGTGTCACAAGGCTATACGGACCAGTCGAACGTGCGTGCATTTTGTCATCAACCAAATGATTCAGCTTCAAATAATACATATAACCAACCGTAACGGGACGATCAAACGCTTCACCAGTAAGACCATCAAACAAGGTCATTTGACCAGATTCAGGTAAATCAGCTAACCTTAGCATCGCCTTAATCTGATCTTCAGAAACCCCATCAAAAACAGGAGAAGCCACGGGAACACCTTTTTTAAGATTATTCGCTAACTCTAAAATTTCTTGGTCACTAAACTGATCGAAATCAACGGACTGCCCTTGTGTTTCATTATAAATTTTATGCAAAAAGCCTTTTAATTCAGCAATCTCTGCTTGCTCTTGAAGCATTGCATTGATTTTAGTCCCTAAACCTTCTGCGGCAAGCCCTAAGTGAACTTCAAGAATCTGACCCACATTCATTCGAGATGGAACCCCTAATGGATTAAGACAGATATCAACAGGGCGTCCAGTCTCATCATACGGCATGTCCTCAACAGGACATACTCTTGAAATAACCCCTTTATTACCATGACGCCCAGCCATTTTATCTCCAGGTTGAATACGACGCTTAATAGCAACGTACACTTTAACCATTTTAGACACTCCGGCAGCTAAATCATCGCCTTGCGTTAGCTTCTTACGCTTTTCTTCATAAGCTTCATTAAATGCAGTACGTTGAGCTTTAAGCTGAGCTTCAAGCTGCTCTAGTTGACGCGATATTTCAGCGTCATCTAAATTTAATGAGAACCATTTCGTACTCTCAATACTAGCTAAATAACTCTCTGTTATTTCAGTTCCATCCACGAGATTCTGACCGATTAACATTGTTCTAATACGAATCAACATGTCATTTTCAAGGATCGTATATTGTTCATCAATATCTTTACGAATACCAGATAACTCATCTTCAGTAATCTCTACTGCACGAGCATCTTTTTCAACGCCTTCTCGCGTAAAGACTTGAACATCGATAACGGTCCCTTCAATACCTTTAGTAACACGCAGTGAAGTGTCTTTCACATCCGAAGCTTTTTCACCAAAAATCGCTCGTAATAACTTCTCTTCAGGCGTTAGCTGTGTTTCACCCTTTGGAGTCACTTTACCAACTAGGATATCTCCCTGCTTTACTTCGGCACCGACATAAACAATGCCACACTCATCTAAAGAAGCAAGCGCCGACTCCCCTACATTAGGAATATCTGCAGTAATCTCTTCAGGACCAAGCTTCGTATCACGTGCTAAACATGTTAACTCTTCAATGTGAATTGTCGTATAACGATCTTCTTGCACCACTCGCTCTGAGACCAAAATTGAATCTTCAAAGTTATAACCATTCCAAGGCATAAATGCGATACGCATATTCTGACCAAGTGCCAATTCACCTAAGTCGGTTGAAGGACCATCTGCCAAAACATCGCCACGCTTGATGGCATCCCCTTTCTTAACAATCGGCTTTTGGTTAATACAAGTATTTTGGTTAGAACGCTGATACTTAATTAAATTATAAATATCAACGCCTGATTCACCATCTTTAATCTCTGCCTCAGAGACTCGAACCACAATACGAGAAGCATCAGAAGACAGAACCTCTCCACCACGTTCAGCCACAACGGTAACACCCGAATCAATTGCAACAATCTTTTCAATACCCGTCCCAACTAACGGCTTATCAGCACGTAGCGTAGGTATTGCTTGGCGCTGCATATTTGCCCCCATAAGGGCACGGTTCGCATCATCATGCTCAAGAAATGGAATTAATGAAGCCGCAACAGAAACAATTTGCTTTGGCGACACATCCATTAAATTTACTTTACTTGGAGAAAGAAGCGTCGATTCATTTTGATGACGTACCGAAATCAAGCTCTCAACAAATCGTCCTTCAGCGTCTAAACTAGCACTTGCTTGTGCAATCACGTACTGCATTTCATCAATGGCTGAAATATACTCAACCTCATCGGTTACTTGGCCATCTACGACTTTACGATAAGGCGTCTCTAAAAAACCATACTCATTCGTTTTAGCATAAATTGCCAAGGTATTAATCAAGCCAATGTTTGGCCCTTCAGGTGTTTCAATAGGGCACAGTCGACCATAATGAGTAGGGTGTACATCTCGAACCTCAAACCCCGCTCGTTCACGCGTCAAACCACCTGGCCCAAGTGCAGAAACTCGACGTTTATGCGTCACTTCAGATAATGGATTAACCTGATCCATAAACTGAGACAACTGACTCGAACCAAAAAACTCTTTAACCGCAGCAGAAACAGGTTTGGCATTAATTAAATCTTGAGGCAATAACCCGTCGGTCTCAGCCTGATTTAAACGCTCTTTAACAGCACGCTCAACACGCACTAAACCAACACGAAATGCATTTTCAGCCATTTCACCTACTGCACGAATACGACGATTTCCTAATGCATCAATATCATCAACCGTACTAAGTCCATTACGGATATTAATTAGCTCTCTTAATACCTCAATAACATCCTCTTTCTCTAAAACCGTAGAGCCATCATTATTTTTTCGTCCTAAACGACGGTTCAACTTCATTCGACCGACAGATGACAAGTCATAACGACCCTCATCAAAAAATAGACTATTAAACAAAGCCGCTGAAGAATCTTTTGTTGGTGGCTCACCTGGTCGCATCATTCGATAAATTTCAACCTGAGCTTCTACCTGAGATGTTGTCGAATCTAAGTTCAATGTATCCGACATATAAGGGCCATTTTCAAGCTCATCTACATAAATAATTCTAAATTCACAACCCGATATTTGAGAAATCTTCTCTAAACTATCCACGGTTAAGACTTCATTTGTTCGACAAACCAACTCTCCCGTTGTTTTATCAGTAATCCCAGAGGCCAATACTTTACCGACTAGGTACTCTTCTGGCACAATGGCAGAGTTAATACCTGCTTCAGTTAAAGCTTTAATGACTCTAGCCGTAATACGCTTACCCGTTTCAACAATCTTCTTACCATCGTGTTCAATATCAAATGAAGCAACTTGACCTTTTAACTGATTTAAATTTAACTTTAACTTAAAGCCTTTTTTAATCAATTTAACGACGTTCGAGTCAAAAAACTCCGTCAAAATATCTTCATTTGAGTAACCCATGGCACGTAGCAAGATCGAAACAGGCAATTTTCTTCGACGATCTATTCGAGCGAAAACACAGTCATTATGATCAAACTCAAAATCTAGCCATGAACCACGATAAGGGATAATACGCGCATTAAAAAGCAACTTACCCGAAGAGTGAGACTTTCCTTTATCATTATCAAAGATAACCCCTGGCGAACGATGTAATTGAGTCACGATTACTCGCTCTGTCCCATTAATAACAAAGGTTCCGTTATCCGTCATTAATGGAATATCACCAAGATAAACCTCTTGCTCTTTTACATCTTTAACGGGGCGTTTACCTGCTGGCGCTGTTTTATCAAAAAGAACCAAACGCATCTTAACGCGCAAAGGAGACGCATAAGTTACACCACGTTGCTTACACTCTTTGACATCAAACTCAGGCTCTCCCATATAGTAACTAACATACTCTAAATCAGCGGTTCCTGCGACTCCATGAATCGGAAAAACAGATTGAAAGGCAGAGTGTAATCCAATCTTAGTTCTTTCTGCTGGCTTCTTATCTTTTTGTAAAAACTCATGAAAAGAACCTTTCTGAAGGGAAAGCAAATAGGGTACTTCTAAAACAGGTGGAAGTTTCGCAAAATCTTTACGAACACGCTTCTTCTCGACTAAAGAATATGTCATTTTTTACCTCAACGTTAGTTGCCAAGACTGCACACAACGAAATTATTACAAATTTAATGCATAAAACTGTAGTAGCAGTGCAACTTATCCACACATTACTAACACACTTTTACACACTGTTAAAAACGAGAAAAGGCCGACGCAAGGCGCCAGCCATTCTCATGCTGAATAAACAGCAAAAAAGTTAAATTACTTAACTTCTACTTCAACACCAGCTTCTTTTAAATCATTCGCTAATGCATCTGCTTCTTCCTTAGAAACCGCTTCTTTCAATGTGAAAGGAGCACTTTCTACAGCTGACTTAGCTTCTTTTAGGCCTAAACCTGTTGCAGCACGAACCGCTTTGATTGCTGCGACTTTGTTAGGACCTGCGCCTGTAAGAACAACGTCAAACTCAGTTTGCTCAGCCGCTCCACCGCCAGCTTCACCAGCAGGACCAGCAACTGCAACCGCAGCTGCAGACACACCAAACTTCTCTTCCATTGCTTCAACAAGTTCAACAACTTCCATTACTGACATGTTGGCAACTGCTTCTAAAATATCATCTTTTGATACAGACATTTGAAATCTCCAAAAATTTAATTAAATATGTTCTTTGCTTAAGATAAAACTTAAGCCGCTTCAGCTTCTTTTTGCTCTTTAACAGCCACCAAACCACGTGCAAGTTTTGCAACAGGTTCTTTCATGACGTAAAGAAGCTTACTGACCGCTTCATCATAAGTCGGTAGAGCAGCAACCGTAGCCAACTGATCTGCATCCATGACCCCTTCACCAATCGATAATGACTTAACAATCAAGTCATTATTCTCTTTGGCAAAATCTTGAAAGACACGCGCCGCCGTTCCTAGCTCTTCACCAGAGAAAGCAAACACTAACGGACCAACAAAGGTACCCGCCATATCTTCAAATTTAGTACCAGAAACAGCACGACGAGCAAGCGTATTTTTAACAACACGAACCTGCACATTCGCCGCACGCGCATTGGCACGTAACTGGGTCATTTGCTCTACAGTCAACCCACGATATTCAGCTGCAACCATTGAACCAGCCTCTGCAACCACTGCAGAAACCTCTTCAACGACAAGCTTTTTACCTTCGATATTGAGTGCCATATAACCTCCAAAACAGTTTCATTGTAAAAACAATCAAACCCTTCCATCTACGTAGGCTTAATAACTATTAAGAACACAGTTCCTGCATTCGCCTACGGTCTGCGATGGGCGCTCACTCAAAATCAAATAACTTAATCCAAGGAGACCCATATTCGCAAATAATATGAACGCCCTAAAACGGCGCCCGTACTATTATAATGTTGACTGATCAACCAATAAGCCAGGGCCCATTGTTGAAGAAACAGTCACTTTTTTCACATAAACACCCTTAGCAGAAGCAGGTTTTGCTTTCACTAGCTCCTCCAGAAGGACATTCAAATTTTCTTTTAACTTAACCGAATCAAACTCAACCGTTCCAATCGCAGCATGAACAATACCACCTTTATCTGCTCGGAAACGTGCTTGACCCGCTTTAGCATTGTTAATAGCGCCAACAACATCAGGTGTTACCGTACCCGTCTTAGGGTTCGGCATTAAACCACGAGGACCTAAAACTTGGCCTAACATACCCACAACACGCATGGCATCAGGAGAAGCAATAACCACATCAAAATTCATCATGCCACCTTTAATCTCAGCAGCAAGCTCTTCCATGCCAACGAACTCTGCACCTGCTTCTTTTGCCGCTGCCTGATTCGCTTCACCAGTAAACACAGCAACACGAACATCTTTACCCGTTCCGTTAGGAAGTACAACCGCACCACGAACAACTTGATCCGACTTTCTAGGATCAATCCCTAAGCAAATCGCAACATCAACAGACTCTTTAAATTTAGCGGTTGCAAGGTCTTTGACCAAGTCAAATCCTTCTACAGCATTGTATGCAACATTACGCTGTACGCGCTCTGCATTTATTTTTTGTTTTTTAGTAAGCTTTGCCATTTCATTAACCCTCGACCACTAGACCCATGCTACGAGCAGAACCCGCAATAATTTTAACAGCCGCATCTAAATCATTTGCATTCAAATCAGCCATCTTGGTGTTAGCAATTTCTTCTAACTGCTCGCGTGTTACCGTACCCACTTTATCAACATTTGGAATCGCACTACCACTTTTAATTCCAGCTGCTTTCTTTAACAAAATTGAGGCTGGTGGCGTCTTAGTAACAAACGTAAAGCTTCGATCACTATAAACAGAGATGATGACTGGAATAGGCATGTTTTTTTCTAAACTCTGAGTCTGCGCATTAAATGCCTTACAAAACTCCATAATATTCACACCATGCTGACCCAAAGCTGGACCAACTGGAGGACTTGGATTTGCTGCTCCTGCAGGAACTTGCAACTTAATATAGGCTTCTATTTTTTTAGCCATAACTTTCTCCTAACTTGGGTCTAACGCCTTTCAGCTCCCCTTCTTACTTAAAAACTGATTTAAATTTTTTCAACCTGAGTAAACTCAAGCTCAACTGGCGTTGAACGCCCAAAAATCAATACACTTACTTCTAACTTATTCTTATCGTAATCAACCGCTTCTAAAACGGCCTCAAAGTCTTTAAAAGGACCATCCACAACACGAACCATCTCTCCGGGCTCGTACATAACTTTAGGCCGAGGCTTATCAACACTATTCTCAATTCGCTCTAAAATTCGATCTACTTCTTTTTGAGAAATAGGGGCAGGACGGTCACTGGTTCCACCGATAAAGCCCATCACTTGAGGAACGCTTTTAACTAAGTGCCAAGACGCTTCCGTCATCTCCATCTGAACTAAAACATAACCTGGAAAGAACTTACGCTCACTGGTACGTTTTTTTCCATCTCGAATCTCGACAACTTCTTCACAAGGAACCAGCATCTCACCAAAACTATCTTGTAAGCCAGCTCTCTCAACATACTCTTCCAAGCTCCTCTGAACCTTCTTCTCATACCCTGAATACGCATGAACGACATACCATCTTTTTGCCATCTTAACCACCTTGACCTGTTAACAGCTTGACAGCCCACAAAAAGAACATATCAATCAACCATAGGAATATTCCCATCAATATAACCACAACAAATACAATCAAGGTCATTTGAACCGTTTCAGGACGCGTTGGCCAAACTACCTGCTTCACTTCACGCTTAGCATGCATTAAGTAAAGAAACCAACCTCTACCCATCGTCGTCTGATATAGAGTAAACAAGGAAAGCCCTATCCCAGCCACTACACCAAGAACACGAACAACGCCATGTACCTCTTGGAAGGTATAATATCCAACAAGAGAACCAATCAATATCGCTATGGACAGCAACAACTTGACTGTATCCAAAGAGCGAGCAGAGCTATCTTTATCCATTTCTTTACTCATAAAACCTATCAGCTAAATTAAAAACGACCCGTATTTCAAATGAAATACAGGCCGCTGGAATATTGGCAGGGGTAGAGAGATTCGAACTCCCAACACCCGGATTTGGAATCCGGTGCTCTACCAATTGGAGCTATACCCCTAAATGTATGTCACAAAAAAAATGGGATTATACATCCCATTCTTTTATGTTGCAAGCACTACAGCAATTAATCTAAGATCTTAGCTACAACACCTGCTCCAACCGTACGACCACCTTCACGAATCGCAAAACGCAACCCTTCGTCCATCGCGATTGGGTTGATTAATTCAACCTTCATCTGAACATTATCTCCTGGCATAACCATTTCTGTACCTTCTGGCAAAGTACATGCGCCAGTCACATCCGTTGTACGGAAGTAGAACTGTGGACGGTAACCTTGGAAGAATGGTGTATGGCGTCCACCTTCATCTTTTGAAAGGACGTAAATCTCTGCTTCAAACGAAGCATGTGGCTTAATCGTTCCTTTATGCGCAAGGACTTGACCACGTTCAATCTCTTCACGCTTTGTTCCTCGCAATAGAATACCAACATTGTCGCCTGCTTCACCTTGGTCAAGCAATTTACGGAACATTTCGACACCGGTTACGGTTGTGGTTGTGGTGTCTTTAATCCCTACGATTTCGATCTCTTCACCAACCTTGACGATACCTGTTTCGATACGACCTGTTGCAACGGTTCCTCGACCTTGAATTGAGAAGATATCTTCTACTGGCATCAGGAAGTCTTTGTCTGTTTCACGCACTGGATCTGGAATATAGGTATCTAGTGCTTCGACTAGACGACCAATCGATGGTGCTCCTAGTTCTGACTCGTCGCCTTCGATGGCTTTTAGTGCGGATCCGATGATAACTGGAGTATCATCACCTGGAAATTCGTACATATCGAGTAGCTCACGCACTTCCATTTCAACAAGCTCTAATAACTCTTCGTCATCAACCATATCGGCTTTGTTTAGAAATACAACGATATATGGAACACCTACTTGACGTGAAAGCAGAATGTGCTCACGTGTTTGTGGCATTGGCCCGTCAGCTGCGGAACATACAAGAATCGCACCATCCATTTGCGCCGCACCAGTAATCATGTTCTTAACATAATCGGCGTGACCAGGACAATCTACGTGTGCGTAATGACGCACCTCTGATTCGTACTCTACATGTGATGTAGAGATGGTGATCCCACGATCTCTTTCTTCTGGTGCGTTATCAATTGATGCAAAATCTTTGATATCTCCACCGAACTT
>UOFB01000003.1_pt1 | contig 27466 bp, 27 predicted proteins | sample 1988871 | NCBI WGS metagenome assembly UOFB01 (sample SAMEA4712195, study PRJEB27164) | hydrothermal vent metagenome | biome: marine basaltic hydrothermal vent biome; feature: marine hydrothermal vent; material: mineral | place: Pacific Ocean | collected 2011-06-14/2011-07-23 | depth 1719 m | reverse complement strand
CCCCCCTTATAATTCAACAAAACAACATTAAATTTATGAATAACGATAACCTCTTTCAAAAGAGTGGATTGTGATTTTCGTCATTGACCCGCGTTTTCTCCACGTTTTTAACCAAGCTCAGAAGTATCCGTCAAAACTATCTTGACACAGGGGAAACAAACCGCAAGCCATTTATCCATTACTAAATCCTGTGAAAAAACATAGTATTGATCAGAGCCTTGTTTCTCGGTGTACAACCAAGGATGCGATAAAATCAAAGTATTTACTGGGATGATACGGGCTTTTATCTTTGGTATAAATAATTGAAAAAGAGTGGTACTGGTTATTGTCGGGTCAAGCTCGATAATGACAGCGAGTGTTGTTTTGGACGGTAGTATGCAAAAGCAAGGTGGTTGAGCATTTATCCAGAATAAATAAATATCCAAATGGGTTACACCGTTTATAATGTATTTTTCTCTAAAAATAGATATGGAGTGTTCTGTGATTCGTACTCGTTTTGCCCCTAGTCCAACTGGTTATTTACATATTGGCGGTGTAAGAACCGCGCTTTACTCTTGGTTATATGCAAAAAGATTTGGGGGGGAATTTACGTTAAGAATAGAAGATACCGACCTAGAACGCTCATCAGAAGAGTCTGTAAATGCCATCTTAGAAGGCATGAGTTGGTTAGGGCTGGACTACGATCGCGGCCCTATTTATCAAACGCATCGTTTTGAGCGTTATAAAGAGGTGATTGATTCTTTATTTGAAAAGAACTTGGCTTATTACTGCTATGCCTCGCCAGAAGAGTTGGATACGATGCGAGAAGCACAAAAGGCTGCTGGAGAAAAACCTCGTTATGATGGACGTTATAGAGAGTTTACGGGGGAACCACCAGCAGGTATTGACCCTGTTATACGTTTTAAAAACCCGCTCGATGGTGAAGTCGTGATTGATGATTTGGTAAAAGGCCAAGTTGTTGTGGCGAATAAAGAGTTGGATGATTTAATCATTGCACGCTCTGATGGAACGCCTACCTATAATTTAACCGTGGTCGTGGATGATTGGGATATGGGGATGACGCATGTTATTCGTGGCGACGATCATCTTAATAATACACCACGTCAAATTAACCTGTATAAAGCGATTGGCGCAGATGTGCCTAAGTTTGCACACATTCCGATGGTGCTGGGTGAAGATGGCAGTCGTTTGTCTAAACGTCACGGTGCGGTGAGTGTACTGCAATATAAAGAACAAGGCTTTTTGCCAGAAGCACTGCTTAACTATTTAGTGCGTTTAGGTTGGTCACATGGCGATCAAGAAATCTTTAGTATGGATGAGATGGCAGAGCACTTTGATTTAATTGCGGTAAACAGTTCACCCTCTACCTTTGACCACACCAAACTCACTTGGGTGAATGAACAGCATATAAAAGTAGCGTGTCCAGAACATCTTGCGCGTTATGTCGCGTCCTTTATGGCAGAACGTGGTTCTGACCTATCACAAGGCCCTGAGTTGGTTAAGGTGGTACACCTATTAAGAGACCGTGCTAAAACCTTAATTGAAATGGCCGAAGGTGCAACCTATTTTTATCAAGATTTTGAAACCTTTGATGCCAATGCCGCTAAAAAGCACTTAAGACCTGTGGCAGAAGAGGCGCTTAGAACTTTGTTAGGCAAGCTGGAAGCACTTGAAACGTGGAACGCTGAAGCGATACACGCTGAAATTAATGCCACGGCTGAGGCTTTAGAGGTTGGAATGGGTAAAGTGGGCATGCCTCTGCGTGTTGCGATTACTGGAGGAGGGCAGTCGCCTGCGATTGATGCCACCGCTGAATTGATTGGAAAATCCCGCTGTATACAGCGTATAAATTTAGCATTGGCCTTTATTGAAGTGCGGAAACAAGCCTAATCAACAAGTGACATATTGAAAAACAAGGACTTAGAGAGCCTTTAAAAATTTATCATCAAAAGAGGGTTATTTTTTTAAATTAAGGCTTGACGCTAAACCTCAACTCTATATAATACGCCCCATCAGCTCGAGGGGCTATAGCTCAGCTGGGAGAGCGCAACACTGGCAGTGTTGAGGTCAGCGGTTCGATCCCGCTTAGCTCCACCATTTGGCTTGCTTATTTTAGCATTAGCCCTGGTAAAAAAACTCACTAGGCCGAGTTTTGAGATGATAACTATTGATTTTTAATCAATATAAATAATTCGTTATTTGTATTATATTTTAAATCACAACTGTGTGTCCCGTTCGTCTAGAGGCCTAGGACACCGCCCTTTCACGGCGGTAACAGGGGTTCGACTCCCCTACGGGACGCCACAACTTGCGGGAATAGCTCAGCGGTAGAGCACAACCTTGCCAAGGTTGGGGTCGCGAGTTCGATCCTCGTTTCCCGCTCCAAATTTAGGTAGGTTGAAAAGAGCACACTAGGCCGTGTTATGACATTCAACCAACCCGTTTGTTGCAATACAAACAAAACCAACTAACTTTTAAGTTAGTTTTGGGAATTATATCAACTTGACTTTTCTTAAGTTCAAGGTGGAAGAAGGAAGCATACAACGGTATGTGACCGATGACCAACGTAGAAATTAAGAAAAAGCAATTGAAAGTTTCCAAATTTTTGGGTGTGATTTCAACTTGATTTTTCCTTAAGTTCAAGGCGGAAGGAGGGAGCATACAACCGTATGTGACCGACGACCAACGCAGAAATTAAGAAAAAGCAATTGAAATAACCCCAAAAAAATTGTCCCGTTCGTCTAGAGGCCTAGGACACCGCCCTTTCACGGCGGTAACAGGGGTTCGACTCCCCTACGGGACGCCATATTCTAAAACCCGCAATGAGTTTCTCATTCGCGGGTTTTTTTATGCCTAATATTTTATTTGAATATTGGGTTATGTAGAGGGGCAAGGTGAATTGAGCTTGCTCAAGAGAGGGGGGGAAAGGATTTTTAAACTCGAATAAAAGAATATATCTTATTTACGTCTTGATATCGCTGCGGATTCCACATTTTGAATGCGTTCAATGTAATCTAAAATATCGCCCAACACAATATGACTGCTAATCTCAAGTGTTAGGTTCATGTCTACGGTGCGCTCTTGCAAGTCAGTATGGGTTTTACTATCAATTAAATTAACATTTAGATTGGCCAGCGTATTAAGAATATCTCGCAACAGTCCCTTTCGATCAAATGCCACAATATGTAAACTGGCTTGATAGTCAGGATCTTCGGCATGCTCTTTGTTCCATGACACATGAATCAGTCGTTGTAGCTCTTCATGGGTTAAATTTAAAATATTAGCGCAATCTCTTCGATGAACGGTGATACCACGCCCTCGTGTCACGTAACCAACCACGTCTTCTCCAAACTTAGGCGCACAACAAGGAGCCAAGTTTGTTTTTAAATGAACGGCACCAACGACATAAACCGCATTTTGTTCATCTCCATTATTAGATAACTCTTGGTGCTTAAAGGCGAAGGTTTTTTGTTGATGTTCAGGTTTTTTTTGTGGTTTTAACAATCGTTGAATGGCGCTTGTAAGTTGACGTTCATTAATTCGACTTTTACCAAGATCTTCAAAAAAAGAGTCACTTTCACTGTATTTAAAGCGTTCAAGTACTTGTGGTAACGAGATCGATTCAGCATGAAGTCGTTTGATTTCACGATGGTAGATGGCTTCTCCAACTTGAATATTCTCTTCTCTGTTTTGCTTATTAAACCAGCTCTTTACTTTATTACGTGCGCTGCTACTGGTTAAGTACCCTAAATTTGGGTTTAACCAATTACGACTGGGCTGTCCATTTTTAATCGTTAAGACTTCAACTTTATCCCCCGTTTTTAGGGGAGTGCTCAAAGGTTGTATGCGTCCATTTACTTTTGCACCTCGGCAGCGATGCCCAAGCTGGGTATGAATATTGTAAGCAAAATCTAAAGGTGTGGCGCCTTGTCTTAAGGTGATGATTTCATTCTTAGGGGTCATCACAAAAATATTTTGGCTTTGAAGTTCGGTACTAATTTCCTTAAAGACTTCTGGATCACTGGTGTTTTCAAGTAATTGGCGTACATTTGAGATGCTTTTTTCAAGCTTTTTATCAACTGACTTTCCTTCGCCTCCCTCCTTGTAACGCCAATGTGCGGCAATACCGTACTCTGAGTTATAGTGCATCTCAGGGGTTCTAATTTGAATTTCAACCGTATGGCCTTCAGGGCCAATAATCACGGTGTGAATGGATTGATAACCATTCTCTTTTGGTGTCGCAATGTAATCATCAAACTCTTGTTTAACGTAATTCCAACGGCTATGGATCAGCCCCAACACTTCATAGCAATCTTTTACCGTGTCGACATGAATACGAATCGCTCTTAAATCATATAACTCATCAATGGGCAGTTTTTTGCGCTGCATTTTTTTCCAAATGCTGTAAATATGCTTGGGACGACCAGAAATGGTGGATTCAATCTGGTGAGAGGTAAGCAGGTTGCTTAAAATATCCATCGTTCGATTAATATAAGCTTCTCTCTCAGTACGCTTAAGATTAAGCTGAGAGGCAATTTCTTTGTATTTATCTTCATGCAAATACCGAAAAGAGAGGTCTTCAAGCTCCCATTTTAATTGGGCAATTCCTAAACGATTGGCTAGGGGGGAGAAAATAAGCTCGGTTTCAGATGCAATTTGATGACAAATGACTGGGTCTTCATATTTTAAGTGACGCAACCGTGCCACGCGATAGGCGAGTTTGACAATCATAATTCGAATATCAGAGGTCATGGCCAGTAGCATTTGACGCAACCGTTCATTTTGCACATCATCCGCACGACGGTTGATATCAAACTCTTTAAAGTGATTCAGCTTGCGAATGCCTGAAACCAGTTCAGAAGTGGCTTTTCCAAAACGTTCCTCAATCATCTTTGAGGTGTAGATATTTACTAAATTTTCATCACTGACAAGGGTCGCAATCAGTGTCTCTTCATCCATATTGAGTTGAGATAAAATTTGTGCAACATCCATGCTACGAACGACGGATTGTTCAGGCAGGTTTTGTGCTTCCAGAGCAATCGAACAGGCTAGTTCACAACGAATCAGTTGTTCTGAGGTTAACTCTTCTTGTTTAAAAATTAAGGAAAAAAGATCACGAGCCGTTTGCATGTAAAATAAAGTCCGTTCATTTAAAGATCACACTTTAATGAGTGGTCTTTTTGATAAGGAAAAAAATCGTTAAGAGAGCTATTCTAACGAGTTTTAAATTAAGAGGGTTTTATTTTTTAGCTTATCACTAAGAGTCTATTCTATACTCGTGTTTCTATGTAAGGATTTGGGATAAATTTCGAGATATCTTAATATTAATGATATAACTGTTTATGGGATAAATGAGAACTATCATAATGAAGTCAATTAAGTGGCAACCTAAAGCACTAAAGTAACTTAAAAAGTTTAAAGATGCTTAGGGTTGTCGTTCATATTTACAAGGCTGTTAGCAGACTGGCAAGTTTTCCAGTTGGCGGTGACATTAAGGCACTTAAAAATCATAAGTATGATTATCGCTTGCGAGTAGGTGATTATCAAGTTATAGAGCAGGGCGGTAAGCCTGTTTTTGCGGTGTTGCCTTATGATGTTTTTGTTGAAATTGGGTCGTTAGGCTCTCCAAACATACAATAGGAAACCATGGAAAATCTACTTCGTGTAATTAAAAACACTCTCAACGAAAATCGTGAACGGCCTTTTGCGGTGTACACTTCTATCAAAGAACAAAACTTGTTAAATGTTCCTATTGCGAAACCATTATTAATTGTTGTTCTTAGCGGCTATAAAGAGTTAGATATCGATAACGAGTTAACCTGTTATTCAGGTGAATTTATCTTTTTATCAGACTGTCCAGCGATAGGTGTACGTAATATTCCTAAAAACAAAGAGTATTTTGCCTTGCTAATAGAATTTGATTATCAAGATTTTAATGGTCTCCAAATTAATGCCTCCAATAAAAAAGATTATTTTATTGGTAAGGTCACACCAACATTAGAAAAATGTTTACAACAGTTTGTTGAAATATCAGCGTGGACACCAGAGCAAGTGTGGTCTTTACGCAAAAGAGAAATTATTTCGTTATTGTGTCACATGGGACATAGAGACATTTTATCCCTACTGAGTAGCCCTAAAATAAAAAATCGACTGCATGAGATGTTTGTTGATCAGGGTTTTCATACATTAACGATTGAACATATTTGTGAACAGCTAACAATGAGTGAATCTACACTGCGCCGAAAGCTGAAATTAGAGGGTACAAGCGTGCAAAAGATTAAGGATCAAGCAAGGCTTGGTCTAGCTTTTCATTTGTTGCAAACAACACGTAATCCAATTGGTGTGATTGCAGATAAATGTGGCTACCAATCTCAGTCACGATTTACTGAACGTTTTAAGAGGCGTTTTGGTTTAACCCCCTCTGAGCTTCGAAAAACTAAAATGACCGATTAGGGCTAAAAAGTGATTGTTTTGGCGCTAAACTTTCGATGAATAAATGATTAAGATAGGTATTCAACCCAAATCCTTACATAGAAACGTGAAAAATAGTGTAAGCATTTGGAAAATCTAGGATTTTTAAATATGCAGTCGCACCCATAGGTTCGGCGAAATATTTTAAGATACTAGGTTTTTCAAAGGGTTGCTCTAGATTCGTGTTTCTATGTAAGGATTTGGGTTCAATTAATTACGACTAATTAGGATTATTATGCGTCATACATTCAAGCTTCTTTCAATTTTATCACTTAGCATTTCGACATCTGTATTTGCAGATTCTCTTACATTATCGAGTAATGATATTGTGCAGGGGGAGTTTATGGCTAAGTCACAAGAATACAATGGTTTTGGTTGTTCAGGTGGTGATTTGTCACCACATCTTAAATGGTCTAATGCGCCCCAAGGTACAAAAAGTTTTGCTATTACAGCTTATGATCCTGATGCGCCCACGGGTAGTGGTTGGTGGCATTGGCAAGTAGTGAATATTCCCAAAAATGTAACAGAGGTAGCAACTGGTGCAGGTAGTACAAAAAATGACATTGCTCCGAAAGGCAGTATGCAAATAAATAATGATTATGGTAGCCGAGGCTTTGGCGGTGCTTGTCCTCCTTCAGGTCATGGAGTGCATCACTATCGCTTTACGATACATGCATTATCAGTAGAATCACTGGAATTGCCAGAAGGTGCTTCTGGTGCATTAGCTGGTTATATGATCAATGCAAACACAATAGAATCTAGTACTATTGAATCTTTGTACAAACGAGATTAGTACCCAAATCCTTACATAGAAACGTGAAAAACAATGTAACCATTTGGAAAGCCTAGGGTTTTTAAATATACAGTCGGACCAGCGATCTTGTGGTTTTCACATCAAGGCACCGCGTGCAGATAAGGGTTATTCCCTTACGTCGAGGTGGAATATCACAGGACTCGCGCTAAGGGTTTACCTGTCAGCACCAATGACTATTCTATTTTTTGTTAAGGGAGTAAGTCAGGCCACTTAGCGTTATTATAAGCTCCTTAATGGGGGCTTTTTTTGTGTCTGGAATATTCTAATAAACGGCTTAAGTTTCAGGGTATAGCCATCTCTCATAGACATCGTCCATTTTCTCTGCGCTTTGCTCACGCTTTTGCTAAACTCTCTTTTTCAAACGTATCGATAAATAACATAAAATAAAACAAATAAAATGCAAAAACCATTACAAGCCTTTAGTCAAAAAACAAAACAAACCGATTTATCCCATTTAAACAGTGCCAGCCAGTTCAGCGTTGCGCCTATGCTGGATTGGACAAATCGACACTGTCGTTATTTTCACCGACAACTGTCTCAACACGCTTGGTTGTACAGTGAGATGGTCACCACGGGTGCGATTATTTATGGCAATAATTTACCTCGATTTTTAGGGCATAACGAAATGGATGTTCCTGTGGTTTTGCAGTTGGGTGGTGGACAGCCAAATGAGTTGGCGCAGTGTGCTGTTTTGGGTGAGCAGTGGGGCTATTCAGAAATAAATTTAAACGTTGGTTGCCCAAGCGATCGTGTTCAAAATAATATGATTGGTGCTTGTTTAATGGCACACCCTGCATTGGTGGCGGAGTGTGTGGCGGCGATGAAGGCAAAGGTAGATATTCCTATTACGGTTAAGTGCCGTGTTGGCATTGATGACGATGAAACCTTTGACGTGTTGCAATATTTTGTGGCCGCTTTGGTGAAAGAGGGCGTGGATGGGGTGATTATTCATGCCAGAAAAGCGTGGTTACAAGGCTTGTCCCCTAAAGAGAACCGTGATGTTCCGCCTTTAAAATACCATTGGGTGCATCGAATTAAACAACTCTTTCCAAACCTTCCTCTTGCCATTAATGGTGGTATTATTTCATTGGAGCAAGCCTCTAAACACCTAACGACTTATCACTCTACTGAGCTGAATCAAGATTTTCCTGCCGTAGATGGCGTTATGTTAGGTCGTGCAATTTATGAGCGGCCTTATTTGTTGGCTGAAGTGGATCAACGGTTTTATAATGATTTGCAACCTGTTCAAAGTAGGGAGCAGGTGTTACAAAGCATGTACCCCTATATTGAAACGCATTTAATAGGGGGGGGGAAATTAAATCAAGTGACCCGCCACATGTTAGGTTTGTTTCATGGTTTACCTGGTGCGCGAATGTGGCGACGTTATCTGTCCGAAAATGCGTTTAAAGAGGGCGCAGGACTGGATGTGGTGGAAGCCGCTTATCAATTAGTGGTCAATGAAACACAACGAATTGAAGAGAATAAATGACTTTTTTAGACGTACCCTTTAGAGAAAAGGATCAAGCCAAGCAACTCGGCGCACGCTGGGATGCCGCCAGTAGAAAGTGGTATGTGCCAGCGGAGATGAACGCTGACATTGAGTTGTTTCAAAAGTGGTTGCCTACTACGGCAGCGATCTGTGAATCGGATTCAGCACAGCACTCGATATCTCAACGGGATGCGTTTTCAGAGCCTCAAAATGGTGTGAGTCATGACAACAGTATTGAATTATCGGCCTTATTAAGAAATATTCAAACGGCCTTACGTCAACATTTTCCGGGTGCGGTTTGGGTAAAAGCTGAAATCGCTAACTTAAATACTCGCCGTGGGCATGTCTATTTAGAGTTAACGGAAAGCAATGAGCAAGGCAAGGCGATTGCAAATTGTCGTGCCATGATTTGGCAACGACAAGCCACGGCTTTATTGCAACGATTTGAGGATGAAACGGGCAGTCCGTTAGCCATTGGGCAAAAGGTGTTATTACTGGCGGAAGTGAGTTTTCATGAGCAGTATGGTTTTTCAATTGTCATTCAGGACATTGATTGCAGTTACACGTTGGGTGCGTTAGAGCAACAGTTAAACGCGCTTAGAAAACAACTGATTCAAGAGGGGCTTTATCAGCACAATAAACAGTTTCTCTTGCCGAGTGATTTTTTTAGAGTGGCGGTGATTGCTCCGCCTGATGCGGCAGGATTAGGCGACTTTAAGGCGGATGCCGATACGTTGCAAAAAAATAAGCTGTGTGAGTTTCACTATTTTTACAGTGCATTTCAAGGTGAACTGGTTGCCAAAGAGATGGAAGCCGCCTTTCAAGCTGTTCATGGCTTGCATCAATCCAACCCTTTTGATGTGTTGGTGGTGATTAGAGGAGGGGGGGCAAAATTAGATTTACACATGCTTAACCTCTATCCATTGGCCAAATTACTCTGCGAAGCCAATCTTCCCGTTATGACAGGGATTGGTCACGAGCGAGACAGCACCATTTTGGATGAAGTCGCCAATCGACATTTTGATACCCCCAGTAAAGTGATTGGTTATATTCGTCATGAAATTGTGCAACAAGCACAGCAGGCATTGGCAAACTGGAAAAAAATTGAACACGCCAGTCTGTTATCGGTAAAGCAACTAGATAAATCCTTAACTCATTTAAATCAAGTGGTTCAGCAAAGTAGCCATAACTTGCTGTTTCATTGGAAACAGCAGTTAGACCCTTTAAGTGCAGAGATTCGGCGTTTAAGTGAGCGTCAAATCCAACTTAAAACGCACCACTTAAATGACTTAATGAGCACCATTGAAATGCAATTAAGTAATCGAATTTCGCTCAAAAAAATGGCGCTCGATTCGTTGCAACAATCTGTTGATGAGGGGGCAAATAGAGCGGTTGCGCAACAAAAACAACACATTCAGCAATGGATGACATTTATTTTAAGCTCGGGCCCTAAAACACAATTAAACAGAGGGTTTAATATCGCTAAAAACCCGCTCAATCATAAACCCATTACCACCGCCAAAGAGGCCATTCAGGTCAAAAACATACAACTTGAATTTATTGATGGCTGTGTTTCTGCCCAAATAGAGACCGAAAAAGGAGTGTCGAAATGACGCAAACTGCAGAAAGTTTTAAAGAAAATTATCAGAAATTACAAGAGATTGCGCAAAAACTATCCGACGCTTCGGAGGTGGATATTGACGAGTTAGTGCCAATGGTCGATGAAGCCACGCGGGCTTATCAATTGTGTAAATCACGCATTGAAGCGGTTGAATCGGCGCTAACCAACCGCTTAGAAAATGAGAATAAAAAAGAGAGTAAAAATGACTAAAGCCACCATTTACCATAACCCAAGTTGCTCTAAAAGCCGTAGCAGTCTTGACATTCTTCAAAACCAAGAAGATTTAGAAATTGAAGAAGTTCGATACCTAGAGCAGACACCCAGTAAAGAGACATTAAAAACACTTTGCGCATCTATGTCCATTTCACCATTTGAGATTATTAGAACGGGTGAGGCCTTATTTAAAGAGTTGGGTTTAAGCAAAATAGATCAAAAAACAGACGATGAGTGGCTAGAGATATTGGTGAGTCATCCTAAATTAATTGAACGTCCAATTATTCAAATTGGCGATAAAGTCGTTTTAGGACGACCGCCTGAAAAAATATTAACGATTTTGCCAAAATCATAGCTTAACTCAAATATTTTAAACCTTATGCAGCGAAAGCCACTGGCTGCATATTTTTGCTTTAAATTCTCATTATTCTCATTCAAAAAATATCTTTCATTACATAGAACGTTCGCTGTGTAAAAAGTAGGGGGGATTATCCTTACCGTTGTTATTTAAGATAAATCTGAATTTAACATAATATACATTATGCGAACTTTACAATATGTTTTTACCCCCCCCCTAAAATCGATTTATCTTGCCATATAACATTGAAAATAGATTTATTTCAATAAGTTAGCGTTAAGTTGTTATTTGGCAACTTAATCTTGTTTCTATTCGAACCATTGGTTCAATACAATATTTCCCTTAAAAATCCCGTTCTTATAAGGATTTGGGTCGAACTTTCCATGTGCTTAAAGGGATTTTAGATTATGATAACTCAATATTATTTAGGAGTTGTTTTTCAGATGGCACTCATGCCCGGTTTACAAATCAATATTGGCCAACAACTAAAATTGACCCCTCAGTTACAGCAGTCTATTAAGATTTTGCAATACTCCGCTTTAGAGGTGCAGCAAACCATTGAGGCAACACTTGAAGTCAACTATCTGCTTGAGGTTGAAGAGGAACAACTCTCGGAAAGTGAAAATGAGTCCTTAGAAGCCTTAGCTGAAAAATCGGAAGAAAAACCCGATTCTCAAGAAAACAACAACTCTGATGAGCAACCCGTTGATATTAATAACAACTCGGAAGCATTATCCAATGAACTCGAAATTGATTGTAACTGGGATGAAGTCTACTCAGATCATACGCCCATATCGAGTAAACAGTCTGCTGAAGAGTATGTGAGTGCTGAAAACTATACCGCATCTGAAAAAACACTTCATGACCACTTGTTTTGGCAATCGGATATATACTCTTGGAATCAAGGTTTAGAGGTCTTGGCTTCCTATATTATTGATGACATTAATGAGGAGGGTTACCTCTTTTCTGACTTAGATAGCCTACTGACTTCAATCAACCAAAATGAATCACCAGATACTCCTTATACGCTTGATATGCTCCAAGAGGCTTTGCACGTTATTCAGCAGTTTGAACCAACGGGGGTTGGCGCACAAACGGTACAAGAGTCTCTACTATTACAGTTAAACACCCTGCCAAATAATCCTTTTGTGGTGACGGCAAAACAATTGATTTCTGAGCATTTTGACTGGCTCTCTTTTCATGATCATAAACGCATTAAAAAATTCTACAGTTTAAATGACGATGAATTAATGACGCTATTAAAATTAATTCAATCGTTAAACCCTAGACCTGGTCGAGATTTCTCTTCCACCCAATCGGAAATAATCATTCCCGATCTTAAAATAAAACGTGCAAAAAAGGGTTGGTTGGTTGAGCTAAATGCCAGTGCGTTTCCTCGCTTGGCGATTAACTCGGCGTATGTTGATTTAACCAAAACACTGGAAGACAGTGAGCAAACGAAGAAGATAAAAGAACAACTCATTGAGGCTAAAGGATTAATTAAAAGCATTCACAGCCGTGGTGAAACCTTATTAAGAGTGGGACGCTTTATTGTTGAAAAACAGAGCCAATTTTTTGAAGAAGGCGAGCAAGCCATGCAACCTCTTGTATTAAGGGAGGTGGCGGACTATTTAGATTTGCATGAGTCTACGATTTCTCGAGCCACCACTCAAAAATACATGCAAACGCCTCGTGGTACTTATGAGTTAAAATACTTCTTTTCAACGGGGGTCAGTCAATATGGCAGTGCAGATCAATCGGCAACGGCCATTAAATCTCATATAAAATCTTTGATTGATAAAGAGGACGCTAAAAAACCGTTGAGTGATAATAAATTAATGGCACTATTAGAAGAGAGAGAGATTACCGTTGCTCGCCGTACCATTGCAAAGTACCGAGAGGCGTTAAACATCCCCTCTTCAAGTGAACGTAAAAAACTCAATCAATTTAAATTATAACCCTCCTATTCAATAAAATAATACCCCTATGAACCGAATCCATACTGAACAAATTCAAGAAGCCGCCCAACAAAAATGGCAGCGCCAAGCACTCGTTAAAGAGTATATGTCGGCGGTTAATCCGCCCATGCCAGCGATTGATGTCATTGCTTATCCTAGCAGTCTACATGAATCAGGCTTCACTCAAGTGATTCCATTTGACCTATCTAAAACACTAGACACCGATGGGCCTGCCACCTCCCCTAATTTAATGGCAGGCTTTATTCATATTTGCGAAGGTGATGTATTAAAAACGGAAGCAAAAGCCACTTCTCAAGTCTTTTATGTGATTAGAGGTTCAGGGCGAACCCAAATGCGAGAAGGCACTATTGAATGGAAAGAAGGCGATTTATTTACCCTCCCTGCTCTGCCCGATGCCATCCATACCGCAACAACCGATGCCGCGCTGTACTGGGTTCATGATGCACCATTATTAACCTATTTAGGGGTCGAGCCTTCTAAACCTCGTTTTGAACCCGTGTTATATACCAAAGAATTTTTAACGAAAGAGTTGTTTGAAGTGCGTAAAATAGCAGAGGGACGAAATCGAACGGGCTTTCTGCTTTCCAACCCTAATTTTCCGATCACAATGACATTAACTCATACCTTGTGGGCGTTGTACAATGTACTGCCTGCGGGAGTGACTCAAAAGCCACACCGCCATAACTCCATTGCGTTAGACTTTTGTGTGTCAGCGAGTGAGAACACTTACACTCTTATTGGAAAAGAGATTGATGATGACGGAAATATCATTAATCCAATTAAAGCCGTTTGGACATCGGGCGCGGCATTTATTACCCCCCCTGGTTGGTGGCATTCACATCATAATGAATCGGAAGAAGATGCGATCGTGTTGCCAATTCAAGATGCTGGATTAATTATGAATATGCAAGTGTTAGATTTTCAACACATTGTTTAAAAACATTGGTTTTAAAAATACTGGAATAAAAAATTATGCAAAATACTGATTTTCGTATTGCGGTCATTGAAGATGATCCGATTCAACTAGAAAGCTTAGTCACTGTTTTAGAGCAACAAGGGTTTACAGTAGAAGCCTTTGATAATCGCCAAAGTGCTGAAGAGAGCTTTGCTAAATCGTTACCTAATCTGGTCATCTCCGATATTATTTTGGGTACTGAAGTGGATGGAGGTTTTGATTTGGCAAAACATCTTTTAGGCTATAAACAAGCGATTCCAATTATCTTTTTATCTGAGAGACAGTCTGAATTTGATATTTACACAGGTCATGCGTTAGGCGCAATTGATTACCTTCCTAAACCCATCAGTCTGAATATGCTGATTGTGAAGGTTAAAAATCTGTTACGCATTACAGGAAGCAGTCCATCACAGGATGAAGAAAGTGAACTATCTAAAATTCCTAATTTAGAACTCTCGATGGATCAATATAAAGCATATTGGCATGAACAACCTTTAGACTTAACCGCGACGGAATTTGAGATGTTAAAGCAGTTTGCAGTGGCGGGAGAAAACAGTGTTATATCCTACGAAGCCTTGCAAGCATCAACTCAAGGCGTGGTAGAGCGTAATACCATTAATACCCATATTTGCCGTATTCGAAATGCCTTTAAAAAAGTAACCCCTGACTTTAATTTGATTCACAACGAATATGGTCGTGGATATCGCTGGAAAAAATAACAATAAACATCATCAAAAGACGTGGATAGATAACACATATGGCTTTAAAATCACTTAATTTACGCCTTTCAATTCGAACACGTTTTTTTGTTTTACTGTTATTGTTGACCATTCTTCCTTTTTTAGCCTATCGTTTTGCGATTGACTTAAATCGAATTATGTTGACCAATCAGGCGATTATTCAGCAACAAACTGCGAAAAACCTCTCTCTTATTTTAGAGAATCGTCCTGATCTTTGGGCTCTTCAAATTCAAGCAGGTACACCGACCCAACTCCCCCATTTAAACTTAAGTAACTCGGTGCTTTGGGTAGTCAATGCATACGGAAAAACCACCTACGTGGTGGGTCAGCTACCAGAGCTAAATCAGGGGGAGTCGGTTGAGTTTTTTACGCTTGTTGGTAAAACGCTTATTAAAACCTTAGCCACCTTTATACCTTACTCCCTCCCCTACCCCTACCCACAAAGTAAAACACCTGAATTAAATTTAATTCAACATGCCTTTCAAGGGAAAACCATTCAACAATACCGTATGGATGATAAAAACCGTCCCATCTCTTTAATGGCCGCCACCCCTTTACGGTTTAATAATCGAGTCATTGGCACACTGGTATTAGAAGAGCGAATGGAAACCTTGTTCAGCGCAAGTCTAAACTACTTTTATCGCATGGTAGGTATTGGCTCGATTATCTTTTTAATTGTTATTATTGGTGCGCTTATTCATACCGCCTCATTATCTAATAGAATCTTAAGGTTAGATAATGATGTTAAAAAAATGTTTAACTTTAAAGGTCGTTTAACAGACTTAGAGTTTCCTGACAAAATGAATATGTATTACCAAGACGAACTGTCTGATCTTAGACATCATATTCATGAAATGCTCAAACAATTAGCGGCTTATGAGCGTTACTTAAAACAACTGCCCAAAACCTTAAGACATGAGCTTCATAACCCCATGAACCGTTTAGCAATGGCGTTAAGTTTGCTAGAAAACGACGTACAGCACACCCAGCTGGACTACGCACAACACGCCTTAGCGCAATTGAAGTTAATTATTGCGGCATTATCCGAAGCAACCAGTATTGAAGATAGCTTAAAGAGACAAACACCAGAACCTTTTCCAATCGGGTTAATGCTAGGTCACTATATGCAAAACAATATCGACTTGCACCCTGAATGGAACCTTAAATACATTAACGGCCTGTCAGAAGAGATCATGGTATTGGGTGATGGCTTTATGGTTGAGCAATTAATGGATAAGTTAATCAGTAATGCAAAAGATTTTTCAGATCATCAAATTCCGATTACCATTACCTCTGAATTAAACGAGCAACAGACGGTTGTCATTCAGGTTGAAAACTCAGGCACCTTATTGCCAGAAGGATATGATCAGCATATTTTTGAAGGCATGACATCGATTAGAGAGTTTAACCAAGATGACCATGCTCATTTAGGTTTAGGGCTGTATATTGCTAAGTTAATTACCGATTATCATCATGGACAAATTTATGCCGAGAACTTTTATGAGTATCACGGCCAACCTATTGAAGGCGTTCGGTTTACCATCGAACTCCCTGCTTTTAAAGAAACCTCAGCCATATCTTAGAAAAGCATTTCAGAAAATAAAAAAACTTGTTAAGGCCTCACTATAGACGAGAAGAAAGATCTTTTACCTTACGTATCCAAGGTGAAATATCTGCTTCAGATTTAATTTTTTGTGCCAACACTTTCGCCTGTTTACGATCTGAAAAAGAGCCTGTAATTAACACATAACTGGTTACCCCGTTTCGAGTTTGCGGCATAATTCGTGTGTTTTGTAACTGTTTTTTATGAACAATTTCTTTTAAAGAGCGTGCTTCAGGCATACTGGCCAACTGCAAGGTATAGTGTTGTGCGGGTTCTTGAGTCAACCACTTGACATCGGCACTGTAGTTTTTAAGAGGTGCTTTGGTTTGAGTCGGTTTGTTAGGAGATTCAACCGTTTGAACCAATGAGATCAAAGGCTGTTCAATTACAGGCTTTTTAACCATTGGTTTAGAGGGCGCAATAGGCTCTTCTACTGTGCTCGTCTTGGAAGGTATTTCTAAATTTCTCCCCCCCCCCTGCTTTGTTTGGGCAATATAATTTAAAATCGTCTCCAATTTTTGGTCAATTCGAGCTTCCAGTTGTTCTGTGTAGCGCTTAAGGCTTTTATCCAGTACGGAAACGGTGACTAACTTATCTTCCTTATCTTCGGACGGCGTATTGGGCAAAACTGGAGCAGATTGAGAAGGGCTTGTTTTTATATGATCAGATGAGCCACTGGCTACGACAGGAGCAGGGTGAGTGCTAAGCGTATCCACTTGTGTTTTTAAAGTTAACACCTGTGCCTCTAAGGCAAAAATCTTATCCTCTAAAGAGACAAGCAATTCAACCTTCCCCCCTGTGGCAATAGTTTTTTGTAACGCAACCATATCTTCTTGAATGGTTTGCATCTGAGCGACCGATTTTTCATGTGCACTTAAAACGCCTTGAAGCTCTTTATGAATACTGCTGTAAGCAATGTAAATAACACCTAATAGGGTTAACATTAACGTTAATATAATTAACCCGCCAAAAAAAGGGGCTTTGCTTCTGGGTGTTTTAAAAACTTGAGACTGGTAGTTAGACTGTGTTTTTTGATTCATTTTGGGTGGCGTTTTTCTCATTTTGTTTTCCGGTTTTGAGGCTGGCATAATTTCTTCGGCGGCACTTAACCAACTTTTTAAAGAGGGTTGCTCCGCCTTATTTGAATCCCCAGAAAATTTTTGAGCTTTATTCTCAATTTCTTCAAGAATCTTAGCTCTTTCTGCTTCAAGTTCTGAGATAGTAAGTGACATTTTATTAAAGTAAACCTTAGGCTAAAAATAGCATTTATTGTAAAATGCTTTACACTAAAAAGATACTGAAAAATAGTTACCTCAACAAGATAAACAAATGGAGAGACAAAAATGCCAGATATGGAAAGCGTAGGTTCTGCGTTATTATTAACCCTAGGGTTTGTTGGAGTGTCTATTATCATTGTTGGGCTTGCGATGTGGGGGGTATTTCGGTTCTTTAAAAATAACGAAGACAACTCCTCTAATAAAAATTCTTAAATTTAAAAACAGGTGCCACTTACATAACACCAATGATTGTTTTGGTCTCGTAAGAAAATACTTTTTTCTCTTAGGGATAAGGGCTGAAAATCGAGTGAATCAATCTGATAGGTTGCAGTAAATGTGACCCAGCCTTTACGATCTTTTTTACCCCCCTTTTTGGTGCTTTCAACGATTAATTTTGTCCAAACAAGGCTTTGGTCAAACACCAGACTCATGGGTCGGTTTTCGAAATACCATGTCTGTAATAAATAAGGCGCAAGTTGTTTTGCATAGGCGACATAACGTGATCGCATCAGTTGTTCTGCGGTTTCGGGATAATCGTCTCCGTTATGAAAAGGAAAGCAACAGTTTGCATAGCTCTGTTCTGAGCCACACAAACAAGAAGATTGAATATGGTTATTTGATAAAAGCAAGACGATAAACTCTTTTTAATCGTAAAGGAAGTAAGATCGAAGCCAGCAATAGCCCTAACACAATGCCCAACCAAAACCCCAAAACTCCCATAGGGGAAAAAATCCAGTCTGTAAATGCAAAGACGTAGCCGAGTCCTAACCCAATTCCCCAATAACTCACAAAGGTAACCAACATGGTAATCTGTGAATCATGAAACCCTCTTAATGCTCCTGCCGCCGTGACCTGAATGGCATCAAATACTTGGTATATTGCGGCAAACACCAATAAAGAAGCCGCCAAATAAAGCACATCGGCCTCTTTTGAATACAAGCTTACAATCTCAATACGTAAAAAATAACTAATAACAGCCAGCAATGCGCCTAATACCAATGCAAATAGAAAGCCTGTTATCAAGCTTAAGCGCAATTGAGCCTGATTGTGTTCGCCATACCCTACTCCGACCCGAACAGTGAGTGCCATCGCAAAGCTAAGCGGAATCATAAAGGCAAGAGATGTAAAGTTAATGGCGATTTGATGACCCGCAATCACCACCGCACCCAAAGGGGCTACAAATAAGGCAATCATACTAAAAAGACTGACTTCAAACAGCAGAGCAAACGTCGTTGGAACCCCTAAGGCTAAGATAGGCTTTAACCCCGATGTCCAATTTATGCTGAATACATGGCTTTTAAAATCGAGAAAAGGTTGTGTTAATTTTGATTTAATAACATATAAAATACCGAGTAATAGCATGATCCACATAACGATACTACTGGCCACGCCACAACCTGCTGCGCCCATGGGATCAATAAAACCAAAGCCATAAATAAACACCGCATTTAAAGGGATATTGATTAAGAGTGCAAAAAAACTAATCCACATTGTGGGTAACGTGGTGCCCAAGCCTTCCCAAAAAAAACGTAATACTTGATAAAGTGCAATAGCAGGCATACCAAATGCAATGTAAAAAAGGTAATCACGAGTGAGTTGGTAAACCACGTCATTTAAACTGAGTAGGTCTAATACCCACTCTAAATTCATTAACACCACTAAACTAAGCACACCTAATGGTAAGGAGAGCCATACTCCTTGTGTTAAATAGCTGGTAATACGTTGCGGTTTCGATTGACCATCCGCTTTTGCAACTAAGGGGGTAATGGCTAATAGAATACCTGTTGAAAACATAAAGACAGGCAACATAATACTGGAGCCTAATCCTATCGCCGCAAGGTCATTGGTGCCAACTTGACCAGACATCAGCGTATCCACAACCCCTAATCCAGTTAGAGCCAATTGCGCCAATAATATGGGGAGAGCCAGTTTTAAAAGCAGAGCCGACTCGGTTTTAATGCCATTCATCTGAAAATAACCACCAAACTAATCGGATTCATTGTTTTTATTTGGTGGTTTGTTTTTTTCTTGATTGGCCTGATTTGTATCATTATTATTCTGCCAATATTCTTCACCATGCGTCTCTTCTTGGCGCTCTGTCTCGTCGTCACTCATTTTATTTTTCAGTGGATATGGAATCATGGCATGAGGCAGGAAAAAAATAACCAACCACTTACAAAGCCAATAAGCACAAGCATAGACGATTACCGTGAACATAAACACCAGTGGCAATCCTAAGACTAAATCAACGATTAACGCCTCACCAGAGAGCATTTTGCCAACAAATGATTTTTCAATAAAACTGAAATAGAGCCAGCCGAGTACGACACTTAAACTAAACAACACCGCATAACGATGTAGTTTAGGCTCAATGCGGTAGTGCCTAAAAAGATCAAACATATTTTTTTGGTAACCTTCATGTTTTAGAGTGTATTTTTAAATGCTTTTGGTGATTAAGGGATTTTTTGGAAAAAAAGCCATTGCAAAGCAATATAGGTTGCGGCAACATTAAACTCAGCATTTAAAAGCATTTTTTTTGCTCTTTGAAAGTCTAATTTAACCACCTTAATGTCCTCCTGTTCCGATTCGATCCCACCATAATCCGAAATAGAATCAACCGAGATATCTGCGGCATACAAATGTAAAATTTCACTGCACGCCCCTGGAGAAGGGTAAAACTGGCAAACATACTCTAACGTTTGAACAACTGCGCCCGTCTCTTCTTGTGCTTCACGAATACCAGCCTCTTTAGGGGATTCTCCTACATCAATGATGCCTGCAACGGGTTCGAGTAACCAAGCTTTCTCAGCTTGTGCTCCCGCCTGTACTCCCAGTTGTGCATGATTTAACAGTGCTCCGACTCGACACTGCTCAACGAGTACCACTTGCTCTTTTGCCGAATCGTACAATAGCACAACGACCGCTTGACCACGCTGAAACAACTCTCGACTAAATGTTTCAGTCCAGCCACCAGTATAGCGAGTATGCTTAAAATGAACCACATTGAGTTCAAAAAAGCCTGTATAAGGTGTTGTAACCGACTGAATTTTAAACTCTTTTAAAGGCATTAAAATTTTCTCCCCCCCCCCTATTGAACTTCAATCATTGGGACACGAGAGGTAATGCCACAAAGTAACTCATAACTAATGGTATTGGCGTATTTTGCAACCTCATCAATGGATAGCCCCCCTCCCCACAAGGTTGCCAAGCTTCCAATTGTTATCTCATCACTGTATTTTGTAATATCCACCGTAATCATATCCATTGAGACACGTCCAATTAACGGTACACGCTTGCCATCAACCAGTACAGGCGTTCCAGTCACCGCATGCCTTGGATAGCCATCTCCATAACCAATGGCAATCACTGCAATACAGGTGTCTTTAGAGGCTTGCCAATCATTGCCATATCCAACAAACTCACCTGATTTTACCCACTTAATCGCAATCACTTCCGACTCTAAACGCATCACTGGCTTTAATTGAGTTTGACGATCCAACAATGTATCAACTACTTGCCCCGCACCATATAATAAAATCCCTGGGCGCACCCAATCGTAACTTGATGAACGATAAGATTGAAGCCCTGCGGAATTATTTAAGCTCTTTGGATATTCAAGCTTTTCCGTTACTTGATTAAATATGTTAATTTGATTTCGAGTAAATGCCACCGCAGACGAACTTAACTCATCCGCAGAAGCGAAATGTGACATGAGGTGAATATTAAAAGGATTTAAATGCTGTTCAAGCCGTTTAACCACGAATGGAATTTGATTGGCAGAAAAACCTAAACGATGCATTCCCGTATCAATTTTAAGCCAAACAGTGACGGTAATAGCCGTCTGATAATCCAATAGCCACTGTAATTGATGCTCCGAATGCACCACGATATCTAAACGATTTTGAATGGCCAAAGGCATTTCAATCTCTGAAAAAACGCCTTCTAATAATAAAATACGGTGCAAAAACCCTTTTTGGCGCAACTGCAATGCCTCATCCATTGAAGCGACACCAAACGCATCTGCATTCACCAACTGTTGCGCAACACGACAGATACCATGTCCATAGCCATTGGCTTTAACCACCGCTAAAATTTTACTGTTTGGCGCAAGGCTTTTTGCTACGTTTAAATTATGTCGTAAAGCAGGTAAATAGATATAAGCTTTGGCTGGTCGATAAAACATATTTAAACCTTATTAAAAGCGTAACTAATAGTGTCCATCAGAGACCTCAAACCCAGCGTGATTATCAAATCTCGTGTACTCCCCAATAAAAGTGAGTCGAACCGTACCCAAAGCACCATTTCGGTGTTTTCCTAAAATAATTTCTGCCAGTCCTTTATCTTCGCTATCGGTATTGTAAACCTCATCACGATAAATAAAGACAATTAAGTCGGCATCTTGCTCAATCGCACCCGACTCACGCAAATCAGACATGATTGGGCGTTTATTAGGGCGTTGTTCAAGGCTTCGGTTCAACTGAGAAAGTGCAATCACCGGAATCTCTAACTCTTTTGCTAAGGCTTTAAGGCCACGAGAAATTTCAGAAATTTCATTCACACGATTCTCTGAATTGGCTGAACCACGCATGAGCTGAATATAATCAACCACAATCAACCCTAACCCTGTTACCTTTGAATCGGGGTCTTCATGCCCCGCTTCCAAAGCCTCTTTACGTTGTAACTCTCGAACGTCTTTATCAATACGACGCGCTCTAGCCCTTAATTCGGTAATCATCAATGCTGGTGTATCATCAATAAAGATTTTTGCCTGCGAGAGTATATTAATGGCTTTATTTAATTTAGGCCAATCGTCCTGAGCCAATTTACCTGTTCGCATTCGACCTGCATCAATGCGACCAATGGAACTAATCATACGCATCGCCAACGACTCACCCGGCATTTCCATACTAAAAACCGCAACGGGAGCATTATTCTTACAGGCAATGTTTTCTGCAATATTCATCGAAAAAGTGGTCTTACCCATCGATGGACGACCTGCAACAATAATCAAATCGGATTTTTGTAATCCAGCGGTTAATTCATCGAAATCGGTCAGATGCGTCTCTTGTCCCGTAATGCTACCATCGGTATTAAACAGTTCATCAATTTTATTAATCGCCGACTCCAGTAACATATCAATGGTTTTATACTGGCGCTCTTTGCCCTCTCCATGTTCCGCAATTGCATTAATCTTAGACTCCGCAATATCTAAAATCTCACGTACTTCTCTACCTTGAGGATAATAGGCTGATTCAGCCACCTCATTACTGGCTTTAATCAAACCACGTAAAATCGCCTTATCTCGCACCAATTGCGCGTAATATAGAATATTGGCCGAACCAGGTGTGTTTTTAACCAACTCGACCAAGTAAATCTTTTCACCAGCAAGCTCTAATTGGCCTGTTGCTTCAAGGTGTGCAACACAAGCGACTAGGTCAAATGGCTTATTATTGCGACTCAGATCAGTAATCACCGAAAAAATAGCTTGATGCTGCTTGGTATAAAAATCATTTTGATTCACAATCGCCATCACATCATCCAGCACTTCATTGGACAGCATTAAGCCCCCAATAACAGATTGCTCTGCTTCTAAGGAGTGAGGCGGAATTTTAAATAACTCTTCTGAGGGATTGGTATGGGATGGTTTATTATTCATAACACGAGATTATAACCCTAAGATAACGTAAAATCAGTTGAGTTGTTACAAAAAAAAAGCGAGTCCATATTAAATGGACTCGCTTTTTCATCAAGCAATCAAGCAGTAAAACTTATGCTTCGATCGCTTTTACTTCAACAGTGATTGAAGCAACAACATCGGTATGTAATTGAATGTCAATTTCATAAGTACCAATATGGCGTAAAACACCGTCTGGCATACGAACATCACGACGCTCAATTTCAAAACCAGCAGACTTAAGTGCATCTGCAATGTCTTGTGTACCAATAGAACCGAATAGTTTCCCTTCGTCTCCAGCCGTCGCTTCAAGCGTTGTAACTTGACCATTTAAGTTTTCAAAAACACCTTGTGCTACCGCTAATTCAGCTGCCGCTGCTTTTTCAAGCTCAGCACGAATTTCAGCGAATGCTGCAATATTTTCTTTTGTTGCCGCTTTTGCTTTCCCTTTAGGAATCAAAAAGTTACGAGCATAACCAGATTTTACGGAAACTTGATCTCCTAAAATCCCTAAATTTTGTACTTTTTCAAGCAGAATAACATTCATAGCTTAAACCTCTATAATTCTTCTTTTTTCCATCGGTTTCGAAAGTCTATCCAAGTATCGATTAAACCAATGGTTGCTAATATCAACATTGTTTGCGGAAATATAAATAACAAAATGTAAAGTCCAAACAACCACGCTTTATGCATCTTCTTCATAGCGATGGAGTGATGTGCAATGGCAATGCCTTGAAACATCAAACCAACAATCACAATTGCCGTTAAGTCTGAAATTAATCCATTACCCTCGCCTAAAGCTAAGCCAAGTATGGCTAAAAAAATCGCAACATATGCGGTTGATTTAGGCAAGCGTAATTGATAAAAATCAATTTTAAACTGACCTGGGTGGTATAGCTCACTTTGCCACCAGCGCCCTATCGTTAATATTGAAAACCATAAAATAACCGCAAAAACGGCTAATAACATGGTAATCATATTCATCATTTTAGCAATCATCTCAGGTTGATAATCAACCCCAGAGGCTTCTAAAACAGGCGCTATAACCGAGTTAAACTGAGCTAACCACCAATCACTCGGATTCGGTATCATTAGGTAAAACCCAATTAAACCGAGTCCAGCAACCAGCATGGCAAATTGAAGCGCCGTGGCCAATGAGTTGGTTTGTCGCAAAATGACACTCATGACCCATACTGGCAACATGTACTCCATCACCGCAAGCATTGAAGGCCAATAAGCCCCCGTTACCACCAGTGTGAGTACAACATTTACCAACGCACCCCAAGCAAAAGTTTTAAACCCCTCTGTCACCGAAACACGTAAGGTGACTAGAACGATAATGCCCCCCACTAACAAACCAAAAGGGGCAATCCAAACACTCAGTGCAGAAAACAGACTCACTGCAATTAGAGCCTGCATAGGCCCTTTCATTGAATAAGTTGCAATTCCTAGCATGGTGACCCTGTTATTTTTTTTCGCTTATTCAAACAATCTATTTATGATGATCTGTATATGGCAATAATGCAAGATAACGCGCACGTTTAATTGCTGTTGCCAATTGACGTTGATACTTCGCACTTGTTCCTGTAATACGGCTAGGAACAATTTTTCCAGTTTCCGTAATATAAGATTTCAAGGTATCTAAGTCTTTATAATCAATCTGCTTCACGCCATCGGCGGTAAAACGACAGAATTTTTTTCTTCCAAATCCTCTAGCCATTTTTAGCTCCTTGTGAACGTGAATCACGACGTTTATCAAATTTTTCATCTTTTTTAGCCAACATAACAGAAGGCTCTGTTAATGCTGTTTTTTGCTTAACAACCATGCTACGTAATACGGCATCGTTGTAATAAAAAGCATTTTCTAACTCATCTAATGCTTCTTGACCACATTCAATATTCATTAAAATATAGTGAGCTTTGTGTACCTTATTAATAAGATAGGCAAGTTGACGGCGACCCCAGTCTTCTAAACGGTGAATGCTTCCACCAGACTGTTCAATAAGGGTGCGGTAACGTTCTAGCATTGCAGGAACCTGTTCAGACTGATCAGGGTGCACTAGAAATATAACTTCATAATGACGCATTTATTTCTTCCTTATGGATTATAAAAAGTCTCCTAATTTAATTAAATTAAATTTAAAAAATTAGTGAGACAAGGATATTTCAAGCTATGTAAACTTTATACAAAAGACACGACATACCTGAAAGGCGCGAATTATACATTAAAAACTCATCATTTTCAATTACAAATCAAACCCCTAAGGCAACGTTGATACGTTTAAGTGTAGCGACGGGATCATCTGATTGAGTAATGGGGCGACCAATCACCAAATAACTGGAACCAGATTCCATCGCTTGTTTGGGGGTCATAATGCGCTTTTGATCATCATGAGCGCTTCCTTTAGGACGAATCCCTGGCGTAACAAGACAAAAATCATCACCAAGTGTTTGTCGTAATAAGGCCACCTCTTGAGCAGAGCAAACCACACCATCCATTCCAGAGGACTGTGCCAGAATCGCTAAGCGAAGTACATTCTCTTTTGGTGTCTCCTGTAGACCAATCTCAGCTAAATCAGATTGCTCCATACTGGTTAAGATGGTCACGGCAATCAATAATGGTTTATGCTCACAATCTGCTAATGCATGACGTGCTGCTTCCATCATCTTTCGACCACCCAGTGCGTGAACATTTACCATCCAAACACCTAACTTAGCTACGGCTTTAATCGCTTTTGCCACCGTATTTGGAATGTCGTGATATTTTAAGTCTAAAAAAACATCAAACCCGCGCTGAATAAGCTCTGAAACAAATTCAGGGCCGGCAACCGTAAATAACTCTTTTCCTACTTTTAAGCGGCATGATAAGGGGTCTAGCTTTTCGACAAATGTCAGTGCTGACGAGCTGTTTGCAAAATCCAGCGCCACTAATACTTTAGAACTATGTTGACTCATAACTAACCTGTTTTTTCAATATTAACCAACTCTTTAGAGCGGGCTGTTGATTCTTTTTTTAACTGAATAATTTCATTTAATTGTTTTTTATTGGCTTTAACCTGCTTACGCAATAACCACTTTAATTGACTTATTTTAAAAGATGATGCGGCTGAACCTAATAAAGCACCTATAACCAATGTAATAGCCAAAGCCAAACCTAAAGGAAGAGTTGTTTTAATCAGGAATAAATCTAAATTAACTTGATTTGGGTTTAAGACCCCCAAGACAATACCTAAAACAAGAAGAACGATTATGATGATAAAAATAAAGAGTTTAAGCATTTAAATAACGTCTCTACACATTGAAAAGTAATTGAGATTATAGAGCAATAAAAAGCAGAATAAAAAAAAAGGGCTACAAAGTAGCCCTTTTTTAGGATTTAAAATAAAATTTCAGTTGTTTCTTTCGATTGATCTACTCGTTCTCTTAATGATTTTCCTGGTTTAAAGTGCGGTACGCGCTTATCAGGCAGTGAAACGGTTTCCCCTGTTTTAGGGTTGCGTCCCACTCGAGCTTTTCGATAATGAAGGCTAAAACTACCAAAACCACGTATCTCAATGCGTTCGCCTTGAGACAGTGTTTCTATCATAGAATCCACTATTTGATTCACTGCAAGTTCAATGTCTTTTTGAGAGAATTGAGTTTGCTTTCTTGCAATGAGTTCAATAATTTCTGACTTTGTCATTTGATCATACTCTTAATAATCTCTAAATAACACAAGAGAGATTTAGTACAGTTCAAAACAGATGTTGTACTAAAAAGACCAAAATAAAACTTTGATTTAATGCATAACACCAATCAAAGTCAACTTAAAAAGTAACCAAAGCTACCTTATGTCAGATTACATTTTATCTTTGAAAAGGTCACCAAATGTTGAACCAGCAGCAGGCGCTTGTGTTTCAGAATAACCTTTTAGCGCTTCTTGCTCTTCATGTGCTTCTTTTGCTTTCATTGATAATGAAAGTGAACGATTTTTACGATCAATATTCGTTACTTTAGCAGAAACTTTATCGCCTTCTTTTAGGACACTTGATGCATCACGCGTCTCTTCTAGCAATTCTGACGCACGAAGATACCCTTCAACTTCAGGTGCTAACTCAATCACTGCACCACGGTTGTCAACGGTTTTAACAACCCCTTCAACCATGCTGCCTTTTCCGTGATCTGCAACAAACTGACCAAATGGATCTTGCTCTAGTTGTTTAAGACCTAAAGAGATACGCTCACGATCAGGATCGATAGAAAGAATAACCGTTTCTAGCTCATCGCCTTTTT
>UOFB01000350.1_pt1 | contig 34977 bp, 32 predicted proteins | sample 1988871 | NCBI WGS metagenome assembly UOFB01 (sample SAMEA4712195, study PRJEB27164) | hydrothermal vent metagenome | biome: marine basaltic hydrothermal vent biome; feature: marine hydrothermal vent; material: mineral | place: Pacific Ocean | collected 2011-06-14/2011-07-23 | depth 1719 m | reverse complement strand
CATAAAAATAGCCACTCAACCAAATGAGCTGTTCGGTGGTTGCATTTTGCTTGGTTGCTTCGAGTAGTTTCTGCTGGGCTTCATTAATAATCATGTTATATCGTCTCTATAAACTGTCTTTAGGGGGCATTATAGAGAAGTTTTATATTATTAATAATGATATAAGATGATTGTTTTATCTTTTTTTGAGATTGTTTTTTTAGGGGGGGTGAAAAAAAGAGAAGGGTGGTTGGTTTTTTTAACGCTAGAATGAAAGTCGTCGCGAGGGAAAGCCATTTTGTGTCAGGTTTCACCACATTATCCCAAATCCTTACATAGAAACGTGAAAAATAGTGTAAGAATTTGGGGTTATTTTTAGACTAAAATTTAAACCCTTTTAATGCCTCCTCTAGCTGTTCTTCGACTTGTTTTTCCACTTTTTCAGTGGTTTCTTTAATGAGCTCTTCTTTTTGTTGCTCTAGTTGCTCTGTGGTTTCTTTAATGAGTTTTTCTTTTTGTTGCTCCAGTTGCTCTGTGGTCTCTTTGATGAGTGCTTCTTTTTTCTGTTCCAGTTGCATCTTGGTTTTTTCTGCCAGTAGGCCACTGATGTCTAATGAGAGGTTAGGGTTTAAATAACTTCCTTTGAGCTTTATTGGTAAGGTGAGTCCATTTAAGTTTTGTAATTCTTCCCCCCCCTGGCCTTTATCAGAGGTGACTATCTTGGCTCTAACCAAGTAGTTTAATGACTCTTTAGGTAGGTTCACTTTTCCAGACCCCGAAATTCGCATAAAAGGGGCTTGGGCGGTGAGTTTTTGTGTGGTGACAACGCCTTGTTTTATAACCGCTTGGAGAATGAGTGAGCTAAAATCGGTTTTAAGTTCCTCTTTGGCTTTAGGAATTGGCTTGCCTGTCATTTTGGCTTGGGCTTCACGAATGGACTGCGCTAAGTTAAAGCCTTTGATAAATCCATTGGTTAAATCGGTAGAAACTGACCCATTCAGGTTTTGTTTAAAATGGCTAATGCTTGAACCCGCTGTTGTGATGTCAAGTGCGATAGAGCCTGTTCCGCCGACTTTGTCGATATCCGCTACGGCCATTAAGGCATCCCCAATGGGAATGTTTTGACTGTTGATTTTAAAAGATATTTTTTGTGTTTCACCACGAACATCCACGCCCGCTTGAGCCTGTACTTGGGTTTTAAAAATATCCATTTTAATTGGGTGAGCGGTTATTTTTCCTTGGCTTCCTTTTACGGTGACCAGAATTTTTTTAGGGTGCAGTTTATCAAACGTGACTTCACCCGCTTTAAATGTTCCATCGAGTGTTAGTTTACGTAACAGCTCAACGGGCAACTTTACTTCAAGTTCTGCGGTGTTAGCGGGTTCTGTTGATACCGGTTGTGCTTTTTTGGGTGGCAAATAACGGTTTAGGTCGATCTTGTTTAAAGCCAGATTGTATTTAATATTTGGACGCTCAAACTGGCTAATAGAGGCGTTACCGCTGAGTTGTGAGTCGTCTAGGGTGATGTTGAGTGTGTTGACGTTAACGGTCTCTGTTTTTGCATTAAAATCCACATTAAGGTTGGCCATAAATTGGGTGAGGGTTTGAGGGTCGCTCATTTCAGGCAGGGCAATGTCCAACTGTTTAAAGAGCGCTCTTAAGTCCGTTTGAGCGATATTGAGTTGCGTATTTACTTGGGCATTTGAGGTGATTTTAGTCGCCTTTACCGACCCCGTTGCTTCGATGCCCATAACGGTTAATGCCAGTTGATTTAAGAGAGCCGTTTCGGTGGTTAAATTAAGATTCGGTTGCATGGACAGCGTGGTGCTGAGTGCACCATTTGGGACGGATTTACCTGTTAAGTGTGCCTGTAATGTTGTGTTTTGTGCTTCAAAAGCTTGTTGGGTTAAATCCCCTTTTAAAGTGGCTACTTGCAATTGACCTTTGATGGTTTGAAGTGGAAAATCTTCCCCCCCTATCACATCATAGTTTACGGTTAGAGAGGGCAGTGTGAATTGGTTGTTTTCCAGCGCTAAATTAAGGGTAGGGATGCTTAACGTTTGAGTGATTTTTTTAACAGGAATGCCAGCGCCCGTTGTGGTTGTGTTGAGTGTTAGGTTGCGAATGGTATAGTCACCACTTTGTTCTAATTTGGCTTCGATATTTAACTCCAACGCGGTTTTGATCTCGGGAGAGGAAAGGGTGCTTTCGGCTGATAGGGCAATGTTAAAAAACGCCCCAAAGGTAATCGCGCCCGTTGAAAAGTTTTGAATGGCTAACTGAACGTCTTGATTGGCTTGTTGGTCGTGCCAGTGTATTTTTCCTTGTTGAATATCCAGTCCACCAAACTTTAAATTGGCTAATGAGGCGAGCGGATTTTTCTGTTCTGTCGTGCGCTCTTCGGAGGGGTCGGAAGTGGAATCTGATTGGATTAAATCAGCCCAGTTGGTAATACCTTGAGCATTTTTTTCTAAATGTAAAGTGAGACCATGCAGCGTGAGCGTGTCTATTTCAAGTTGTTGGCTTAACAGCGGTAAAATGGCTGCGCCCAGTTGTAGGTTCTCTACGTGTAAAAAGTTTTTTTCACTAAAGCCTTTGGCATTGCTGAGCGTGGTATTTTCTAAATTAAGCCCAAAGCGTGGAAAGAGCGAGAGGCTTAAGGATTCAATTTGCAACTCGCGCCCAGTCTCTTTTTTGACCAGCTCGGTAATTTCGTCTCGATAATCATTGGGGTCAATCACGGCAATAATAATACCAATCACGACCACGGAAGAGACGATGACCGCTCCTACAATTTTTAATGAAAGGGAAAATAAATTCATACCAAAGCTCCAGTGTTTTTTTACTTAGTAAAGGAATGGAGGCAATCATAACAGAAGTTAACGTTGATTCGGGTTTATCAGAAGCTCAAACCGTAACTATTTGAGCCATTTTGGTTCTGATTTGAAACATAAAATAAAAGAGCAGAGTTACTTCTTAACCCATTGACCATTTTGTTGAATGTAATGCCCTTTTTTGGCTTTTTCAGCTACTTTTTTTCCAGCGAGATCTTCCACTTCTTGGAGAGTCAGTTGGTTATGTAATGCAATTTTTTGATAGTGTTTTAAACGTTCTTGATTAATAAGTTTCACTAAGTTTCGTGTGGCTTTTCGATCTTGAATAACCGTTAAAAACCCGTTGACTTTTTCCCCCACTTTTCCTTGAACTTTATAGGTTGCCAATTGTTCTTTGGCTTCTGTGAGCGTCATCGCTTGTACGTTTAAAGAGGTGAACATCAGAAAAATAGTGAATATCAATGGTTGCAGTAATTTGTATGCTTTCATTTGCATATACTCCTTAATTTTTTAGAATAAACCGATTGCTGGCGTAAAGAGCTCATCCAGTTGCTGGTTAACTTGGGTTAAGGCTTGATTTTGAGCCTTCGCTTTTTGGGCTTTCGTTTCTATTTTTTTGGCAGGCATTACAGCAACCTTTTGAGCGGGTACGTTACTTGCCTTTTGGGTTGTCTTTTGGTTGTGTTTTGGTTGCCGTGGTTGAGCAGGCAGAGAGTGTGGTAATGAGTGTGAGTACAAATAGGCTGGACAGCAGCCGTTTATAATAGAACATTTTAAAACTCCTTAACTGGGTCACTATTTTTAAGAACGAGCTTTGATCGGTCTCAAGTTATCTAACGATTAGGAAAATTGAAGTGATTCATTCTCTAATAAAGTGGAATAAAAAGCGAGCTATTTTTGTTTGCACTGAGCCACCGCATCCCAATAGAGTTTATTCTCTTCTCGATGGCTTGTCCCGTACATCCTTTCGTGCAAAGATCTCTTATTCAATTAAATCAATCAATTCCGCTGAAAATTGTTCTTTTGAGTGCTGGTCTTTAATGGCTTTGTTGTGTGTGTCGCTAATAATAAAAACGTCTTCTGCTTTTTCACCTACGGTATGTATTTTGGCATCGTGTAAACGTATGTTGCAGCGTTTGAGGGCGTGCCCTATTTTGGAGAGTAGGCCAGGAATGTCTTTGGTGGTGATGTGTAGCTCGGTACGGTGTTCGTTGAGGGTGTTGAAGACCAGTTCGGTAGGGGTTTCGAAGCAGCGAATTCGACGTGCTTGGGTAGTGCCTTGGTGGCTATGGTTTTCAATGTCGGTTTGTGCCAGTTTGGCTTGTATTTTTTGAGTTGTCTCGGGGTAGCGTTCTTGATCAAGGTAGGACATGTTTTCACGATTTAGGATGTACATGACGACAAGGGTCATTTGATCGTTGGTACTGAATATTCGCGCTTCCACAACGGTTAAGTTGAGCAGGTCTAGTGCGTGAGTAATGTGTGCAAATAAAAAGTCTCTGTCTTGCATGTAGATAACGAGCTCGGTGGCGCCAAGATGTTTCTGTTTTTGGAGAAAAATATGGGTTTGGTCGTGCGGAACGGCGTGAATTTGTTGGGTGATACGTGCGACGTCTTGAGCATTTTGACGGCTGAAAAATTCGCTTTGTGCCATGCTGTTCCAGAAAGGTTGGTAGTGGGTAGGTAAGAGTCCTTTTTTTGTAAGCAGTTCTTTGGCTTTTTCTTGGGTTTTGAGGGCTTTTTTGGCGCGGTCTTTTGGTATGTTTTCTGCTTGAGAAAGTACGCTAGAGGTTTCGTTGTAGAGCACTAAAAAGAGTGCGTTTTTCCAGTCGTTCCAGACGGCATCGGAGGTGGAGCATACATCGGCAACGGTGAGCAGGTATAGGTAGTCTAAATTGGTTTGATTTTGCATTAAATCGGCAAACTTTTTTATGACTTGAGGGTCGCTTAGGTCTTTGCGTTGTGCGGTGCCTGAAAAGACGAGGTGGTTACGTACCAACCAGTGAAGCATTTTTTGATCTTGCTTGGCAAGGTTGTGTTGTTTGGCAAATTCCAGCGCGTCTTGTGCGCCGAGTATTTCGTGTTTTCCGCCACGGCCTTTGGCAATGTCGTGAAACAGTCCAGCTAAAAAGAGTACTTCTGGTTTGCTGAGTTGAGTGGCGATTTGATGTGCGGTTGGAAACTCGTAGGTAAACTCGTCGATAAAGAATCTTCGAAGATTTCTAATAACTAAAACAGTATGTTCATCAACGGTATAGGCGTGAAAGATATTAAACTGCATTAAGCCTGATATTTTTTTAAATGCGGGTAGATAGGCGGCTAAAATACCGTAACCGTGCATCCGTTTGACGGCGGCATTAACGCCTTTGGGTTGTCTAAAAATTTCAATAAAGAGGGCAATGTTGATGGGGTCTTGTCGGAAGTTATCATCAATGAGGTAGAGGTGGTCTCGAATGGCTCGAATGGTTTTTGAGCGCAATCCTGTAATATGTGGCCGAGTTTCTAATATGATGAATACTTCAAGCAGTGTGGTTGGGTTTTGTTTGAAAATATTGGGATCTTTGATGTCGAGATGTTGGTTGACGATGTTGAATCGCATGTTAATACTTTCGGTCTGTTTTTTATCATCAAAGAGGATTTCTCTAAAGTGTTGCAGTAGAATTTCGTTGAGTTTGACGGTGCTGTGAACGTTGCGGTAGTAGCTACTCATAAATTGTTCTACAGCCATTTTTTTGTCGTTATCGACGTAGCCAAAGGATTCGGCAATGGATTGTTGTAGGTCGAATTGTAAGCGGTCTTCTCGTCGTCTTTTTAGGTGTTGCAAAGCAAATCGAATGCGGTTTAAGTGTTGGTAGGCGGCTTCGATTTCAATGAACTCTTCGGCGCTTAAGAAGTTTTTTTGTACCAGCTCGTTAATGGAGGAGGCATTAAAATGACGCTTGGCGATCCAGTAGATGGTTTGGACATCGCGTAAGCCACCTGGGCTCTCTTTGATGTTGGGTTCGAGTTGGTAAACGGTGTCGTTAAAGCGTTTATGACGGTTTTCTTGCTCGGTGTATTTGGCTTGAAAAAAGGCTTTGCTTGACCAGAAGTCATCATGATTCCAAATGGATTGGAGTTGCTCAAACAGTGCTTTATTTCCTGTAATCCATCGAGACTCTAAGATATTGGTGGCGGTTGTTACGTCTTCTAAACCCGCATTAAAACAATCTTTTACTGTTCGAATGGCTGAGCCAACATCAAAACCTAAATCCCATAGGATGGTAATAAATTTGGATAGGTTGTCTTGGTGTTGTTCAATGTCGTTACAGAGAATAAGTAGGTCTATGTCGGAGTAGGGGTGAAGCTCTTCTCGGCCATAGCCTCCCACGGCAATCAGTGAGGCGATGTTTGAGGGAAGATAGGTGTTCCAAATCGTTTCAAGCAGTTGGTCAATAAAGAGGGAGCGTTTTTTAATTAACAGGGAGACCGAAATGCCATTTTCATACTGTGTGAATTGATGGTCTAAAAAGGTTTTTAAAAGCGCACGCCCCCGTTTTAATGTGTCGGGATAGCTTGTTTTTTCGCAGTTAAGCGCCTGAATAAAGGGGGCAGTATCGCGCTCTATGGTATTCATAATAAGGTCTCATTGTTTGTTATGCGGGTAGTACGGGTTGTTCATCTGTTCTTAGGGTAAATATTTCATAACCATCTTGTGTGACGGCCAGTGTGTGTTCCCATTGAGCAGACAGCTTACGATCTTTGGTGACAACCGTCCAGTTATCGGCTAGTAGCTTAACATCAGCTTTGCCTAGATTAATCATCGGTTCAATGGTGAAGATCATTCCGGGTTTTAAAATAATCTCTTTTAGCTCTGGAGCGGCGTAGTGCAGTACTTGTGGGGCTTCGTGAAAATCGGCGCCAATGCCGTGTCCACAGTACTCTTTGACCACGGTAAAATTATTTTTTTCGGCGTGAGTTTGAATCGCAAGAGCCACATCGTAAAGTGAGGCTTCGGGTTTGACTTGTTGAATGCCGAGCCATAAACACTCGTGCGCTACTTTGGTTAAGCGACTTGCAAAGGGTTTGACGTGGTCGATTTCAAACATGCGGCTGGTGTCTCCGTGATAGCCATCTTTTATAACGGTGACATCAATATTAACGATATCCCCTTTCTTAAGCGTTTTCTTGTTATCGGGAATGCCGTGGCAAACGACTTGGTTAATGGAAATACAACTGGAGGCTGGAAAGCCATGGTAGTTGAGGGTGGCGGGTATGGTGTGTTGTTCATTGACCATGTAATCGTGCATGATTTGATTTAAGTGTCCAGTGGTTGCGCCTGCGACAACATGAGGTGCTATCATTTCAAGCACGTCAGCGGCGAGTTTTCCAGCAATGCGCATTTTTTGAATTTCGTCTTCGGTTTTGATTTTTATGGTCATTTTTTGAGTCTTTTTATGAAAATTAAGGCTGTTTTCTTAATTGTATTTGTTAAATTGGCCTGCTTATGGTATAAATGCCGCGCCTTTCTGTTGAGAGGAATTTTAACAAAAAATCCGCACGTTTACCGACACATAAAACGGGGTGCTGAAAAAGGGGGGGTAAAAATTACCCAATTCGCTTTTTTGGTTCGTTTTATGGGGTAAACGGAGGCTTAACCCCAAACTTGGAGAAATATCATGGCAAAAGTTACCATGCGTGAAATGCTAGAAGCCGGTGTACATTTTGGACACCAAACCCGTTATTGGAACCCTAAGATGGCTGAGTACATCTTTGGAGCACGTAACAAGATTCATATTATTAACTTAGAAAAAACATTACCGATGTTTAACGATGCGTTAAACATGATTGGTGGTATTGCCGCAAACAAAGGTAAAGTTTTGTTTGTAGGGACTAAAAAGGCAGCACGTGAGCTAGTTGCTCAAGAAGCGAAGCGTTGTGGTATGCCGTATGTTGATTACCGTTGGCTAGGTGGTATGTTGACGAACTTCAAAACAATCAAACAGTCTATTAAGCGTTTGAAAGAACTTGAAGCGATGGAAAAAGACGGTACATTTGAAAAAATTACCAAAAGAGAAGCGTTAACGCGTACTCGTGAAAAAAATAAGCTAGAGCTGTCTTTAGGCGGAATTAAAGACATGCGTGCGATGCCTGATGCGATTTTCATTATCGACACAGGAAATGAAAATATTGCCATTCAAGAAGCGAAAAACTTAGGTATTCCAGTTATCGGAGTGGTGGACACCAATAATGATCCTCGTGGAATTGATTACGTTATTCCTGGGAACGATGATGCGATTCGTGCAATCACTTTATACTTAACATCTGTAGCAGATGCGGTGCTTGAAGGAAAAGCAACGATCACAACAGGTGCTGAAGGCGATGATTTTGTAGAAGCAAAAGAAAAAACAGCTAAGTAAGTTTTTTTGAGAGACCATTGCACGAGAGGGGTGCGAGAGAAAAAAGAGATAAAGTTTGACTGGTTGAGGCGGAAAGCGCAGGGAATAGCCAAGCTATTCACAAGGTTTTCAACAAAAATCAGGTAAATTTTGGCCTTTTTTATCCGTGCATCCTTTCGTGCAAAGGTCTCTTTGAATTGGCTCGGTTTTTTTAACGGGTCAGTTCACTTGTTTTTATTAGGCAGAATTTAGAAAGGGAATTAAAGATGGCTATTACGGCTTCTATGGTAAAAGAACTGCGTCAAGCAACGGGCGCAGGAATGATGGATTGCAAAAAAGCACTGACTGAAACAGATGGTGATATGGATGCAGCGATTGAGTTTCTTCGCAAAAAAGGCATGGCGGGTGCAGATAAAAAAGCTGGTCGTGTTGCGGCAGAAGGTGTGATTGCGATTGCGATTTCAGACGATAAGAAAACGGGAATGCTTGCAGAAGTAAACTGTGAAACGGATTTTGTTGCAAAAGGGGATGAGTTTAAAGCGTTTGCGAATGAGATTGCAGCATTAGCCTTGGCAGCAGATACGTTGGATGTTGAAGAGATTATGGCATTGACCATGTCTTCTGGTAAAACCGTTGACATCACTCGTCGTGAGATGATTGCTCGTATTGGTGAGAACATGGCATTGCGTTTTGTTCAGAAAATTGAATCAAATGGTTTGATTGGTCAATATCAGCACGGTGAAAAAATTGGTGTTGGTGTTGCGCTTGAAGGAGGCGATGAGGCCTTAGCTCGCGATATTGCAATGCACGTTGCCGCGGTAAATCCTTCTGCTATTACGGCGGATGAAGTGGATCAAGAGATGTTGGCTAAGGAGCGTAAGTTCCAAATTGAGCAAGCTCAAGAGAGTGGTAAGCCAGCAGAAATCATTGAAAAAATGATTGATGGTCGTATGCGAAAGTTCTTACAAGAGATTACGTTAGTAGGTCAGGCGTTTGTTAAAAATCCTGATGTAACGATCGAAAAACTTTTGAAAGAGAACGGTGCAACGGTTACGGCATTCATTCGTTTAGAAGTGGGTGCGGGTATTGATATTGAAGAGACTGATTTTGCTGAAGAGGTTGCCTTGGCAGCGAAAGCAGTAACGGGTTAGTTTTTAGATGGGAGCCATGGCTTAGCTTTACTGTTTGCAGTAAGCTGGCTATGGCTTTTTTGTATCTAAATGCTGAAAGAATATTTTATAACAAGGTTTTTTATACGAGACTTTATTTCAAAGTGTTTTTTAGTGGGGGTGTGGAATGGATAACGTAAGGATGTGCAGAGATGGCTCTTAAGTATAAACGTATATTATTAAAATTTAGTGGCGAAGCCTTGATGGGGTCGGGTGATTTTGGTTTGGATGCAGGTACTTTGAAAGCCGTTGTTTCTCAAGTAAAGGCATTGAGGGGTCTTGGTGTTGAGGTTGCGATTGTTGTAGGGGGGGGGAATATTTTTCGAGGCGCTCAGATTCAAGGGTCTGGTATTCAGCGAACTACGGGCGATCACATGGGTATGATGGCAACGGTTATGAATGCACTGGCATTGCGTGATGTGATTGAGAGCATGGGGATGAACGCTCAAATACTGTCGGCGATGCCGATAGATGGTATTTCAGCTGGTTTTGATGCCAACAGCGCTAAAAAACAGTTGGCAAACGGTGATGTGTTGGTGTTTGCCGCTGGAACAGGAAGCCCGTTTTTTACAACGGATACGGCGGCGGCATTGCGTGGTATTGAAGTGGATGCTGAGATTGTTTTGAAAGCCACGAAGGTGGATGCTATTTACAGCGCGGATCCGATGAAGGATTCAAATGCAACACGTTATGAGTTTTTGACGTATGATGATGTGATTCAAAAGGATTTACAGGTCATGGATATGGCGGCGTTTGTATTATGTCGTGAGCATAAAATGCCGATTCGTGTTTTTGATATGTTTAAAGGTGATGCGGTCATTCGAATCGTGCAAGGTGAAAGTGAAGGCACGTTAGTGGCAGAAGGAGAGAGGTAATGTTAGATGATATTCGTGAAGATGCAAAAACAAGAATGCAAAAAACATTTGAAAATTTAGAGGTTAATTTTGCTAAAATTCGAACGGGTCGTGCGCATCCAAGTATTTTGGATTCGATTACGGTGGATTATTATGGTTCGCAGGTTCCGATCAGTCAGGTCGCTAACATTAATTTAGAAGATTCGCGTACGCTAACCGTTCAGCCATGGGAGCAACCGATGGTTGCCGTGGTTGAAAAAGCTATTATGATCTCCGATTTGGGGATCAACCCAGTGACCGTTGGTAATTTAATACGCATTCCAATGCCACCTTTAACGGAAGAGCGTCGTAAAGACTTTATTAAAGTGGCTCGTGCTGAAGCAGAGAATGCACGTGTGGCCGTTCGTAATATTCGTCGAGATGCAAACAGTGATGTAAAATCGCTATTGAAAGATAAGGATATTACGGAAGATGAAGCGCATCAGTCGGATGATCAAATTCAGAAGTTAACGGATGAGATCATTAAAAAAGTCGATGCTGCTTTAGCAGATAAAGAAGCGAGCTTAATGGATATTTAGGTCGCTATTTTTACGCAATTACGGCATAATTGGTGGGTTTTATTGTGGTCTGAATAGACGACTCAGTAAGGTTTAACCATTTAGTCCAAATAAAACGGTTCATGCCAATTTGAGAGCGTTCAAGTTGGCTTGAGCCGTTTTTGTTTTATTTTTTTAGTAACTATCTCGGTGTAGTTATGCAAATTATATGGTAGTCGCTTTTTTAGAGTGTCTTGAGCGGTTACTTTTTTAGAGGTTTGTTTTGTCTCAAGAATATCACGATGATCATCAGCCGCAACATATTGCCATTATTATGGATGGTAATGGTCGCTGGGCTAAAAAACGTTTTTTACCACGGTTTATTGGCCATCAAAAAGGGCTTAAGTCGGTTCGGCGATTAGTGGCTCATTGCTCTACGTTAGGGGTTAAAGCTCTTACGTTGTTCGCCTTTAGCACAGAAAATTGGCGGCGACCGCCTGATGAAGTGAATAAGCTGATGGGGCTGTTCTTAAAGGCATTGCAAAAAGAGGTCTCTAAGTTAAATGAGAACAATATACGTTTAATTATTGTGGGTGACCGCACGGGGTTTAGTGCAGAGATTCAAGAGCATATTGCCATTGCGGAATCCATGACGCGTGAGAATACTGGGCTGGTTTTATCCATTGCGGCCAATTATGGCGGACATTGGGATATTGTTGAAGCGGTAAAAAAATGGCAGTTAGCCCATCCTGAGTTGAGTGTTTCTGATCTGACCGAAGAGGCGTTAAGCCAGCACGTTGTGTTGAGTGAATTGCCAGAAGTGGATCTGTTGATTCGTACGGGAGGAGAGCAGCGTATTAGTAATTTCTTGATTTGGCAAATGGCCTATGCAGAGTTTTATTTTACCGATGATTTGTGGCCTGATTTTGATGAGAAAAGTATTGATAAAGCCATTGAATCGTTCGCATCACGCGAACGACGTTTTGGAAAGACCAGTGATCAGGTGGCAAAATAATGTTAAAACAGCGAGTGATTACGGCCATTGTTTTAGCCTTGTTGGCTGTTTTAGCCCTTTTTAAATCTACAGATATTGTTTGGCAGTGGGTTGTTTTGTTGATTGGCGCGGTGATGGCGTGGGAGTGGGCTGGTTTGGCTCGTTTGACGAGCATATGGCAAAAGGCTACTTTTTCGGTGCTGGTTAGTGTGTTGAGCTGGTTAGGTTTGGTATGGATTTCATTTCAGAGTATTGTTGTTTTAACGTTGATTGAAGCCCTTTTACTTGTCTTTATCGTGTTACGTTATCAGAAGAGTCAAGGTAAAAACGGACCAACATCGCTGGTGTTTATTTTAATGACTGGTGTATTGTCTGTGGTGCTGTTTACTTCTGCTTTGACGCACTTTCGAAATGAGTTTTCACCTCAGGTTGTTTTATTGAGCTTATTTATTATTTGGGCCGTGGATACGGGTGCTTATTTTAGTGGTAAGCGCTTTGGTAAAACAAAATTGGCTCCGCATGTGAGTCCAGGCAAAACATGGGAAGGTGTTTGGGGTGGTGTTGCTTTGGCGTTTGTGATCAGCTTAATGGGTGTGATGTGGTTACAGGTTGAATTAACAATTTCTATTTGGTTCTTTACGATTCTGTTGGCGGCCATCGCTTTATTTTCCGTTTTAGGTGACCTATTTGAAAGTGTATTAAAGCGCCAAGCAGGTCTAAAAGACAGTGGCACCATTTTTCCTGGGCATGGAGGCATTCTGGATCGAGCGGATAGCTTATTAATTGCCGTTCCAATGATGTATGTGTTATGGCATCTTGGGAGTGTCTATTAAGTGACTGTTTTGTGGTCTGTTTTGGGTTTTATTGTGGTAATGGGGATTGTGGTTACTATCCATGAATGGGGACATTATCAGGTTGCCCGCTGGTTTAATATTAAAGTAAAAGTGTTTTCGATTGGCTTTGGTAAAAGTATCTATGAAAAGCAAGGAGAGGAAACCTGCTTTAAAATTGGTGTGATTCCATTGGGAGGCTATGTTCGTTTTTTGGATGAAGCGGAAGGGCCCGTTTCTAAGGAAGAGTTAGCACGTGCTTTTAATCGCCAAAGTGTGTACAAACGTTTTGCGGTAGTGGCCGCTGGTCCTGTGGTCAACTTGGTGTTTGCTGTATTGGTTTTTTCGGTCATGTATTTGGTGGGGGTTTCGGGTTTAAAGCCAATTTTTAATAAGATAGCGCCAGACTCTCCAGTGTCTTCATCCCTTCCTCAGGTCTTTTCTCAAGAGACGGAATCCAGTCGTGTTTGGTCGGTTGTTGAGGTTGGGGGGGGGTCAGTTTATAGTTGGCAAATGGTGCATCAAGCATTGCTTAAAGCCAAAGTACATCATGAAGAGGCTGTTGATTTTGTGGTTGAACGCCTTGATACGGGCGAGAAAATTCTTTTAAAGGAGGTCTCTCTGGCGGCGCTTGATTTGAATCGCCCTGAACAGAATTGGTTGCAGTTGTTAGGCTTTGCACCGTTTGATATTCCTTTACCTTCTGTTTTAGGATCGGTTTTACCCGATGGCCCCGCCAGTCAAGCAGGTTTACTTCCTCAAGATGAAATTGTTGCCATAAATGAAACGTTAACACCACAATGGATGGATTTGGTTAAGGCCATTCAAAATAAGCCAAGTCAGACAGTTCAGATACGTTACATTCGAGATAACGCACTTTACACAACAACGGTTGTTTTGGAGCAGAAGCGTTTAGTCACGGGTGAGGTTGTGGGGCAGATGGGAATTGGCGTTTATGTCTCTCCTGAGCGTTTAAAACCTTATACCGTTGTTGTGCAGTATGGTGTGATAGAGGCAGTTCAGCAAGGCTATCAACGCAGTGTCGAACTCTTTAATATGAGTTTAGTGATGTTGCAACGTATGTTTTTTGGTGATGTGAGTTTGCAGCATCTATCCGGTCCGATTAGTATTGCTCAGTTTTCTGGTCAGGCCATGCAGTCGGGGTTGGTTACGTTTTTAGGACTGCTTGGTTTGATTAGTTTAAGCATTGGCCTATTAAACTTGTTACCAATTCCTATATTAGATGGTGGTCATTTGGTATATTACTTGATTGAAATGGTGAAAGGCTCACCCGTGAGTGTTCAAATAATGGAAATCGGTCAGCGTATCGGTATTGTTTTAATTATTGGGTTAACATTCGTAGCCTTGTTTAATGATATTTTAAGAATTTCTAATGGTTGATATGAAGCAAATAAAATTTAAAAAAAGAGCAATTTCGAGTGCTGTTTCGTGCCTGTTATTATTGCCAAGTTTGGCCTATGCCTTTACGGTAAAAAACATTGAGGTTGAAGGGGCTAATCGAATTGATTTTGCAACCATTAGTACCTATCTTCCAATCTCTAAGGGTGAGTTTTTAGACCGAAATTTGTCACAAAAAAGCATTCAAAGCTTGTATAAAACCGGTTTTTTTAAAGATATTTCATTGTATAAAAAAGGATCAAATACCTTGGTCATTAAGGTGGTTGAGCGCCCCTCTATTTCAGAGGTGACCATTGAAGGCAATAAGCTCATTGACAGCGATACCTTAAATGAGGCATTGGATTCGTTAGGTCTTAAGAAAGGTCGAATTTATAATCACCTTGAATTAGAGCGAGTGGTGGTTGATTTAAGTCGTCGTTATCAAAATCAAGGCTATTATGCTGCAAAGATTGAGATCAATAGCGACGTTTTGCCACGTAATCGTGTGGCCTTAAAAGTATCGATTGAAGAGGGAGAGCCAGCAACGATTGGTCGGATTACCTTAGTTGGTAATAAAATGTATTCGGATCAGCGTTTAAAATCGTTGTTACAGATGTCGGTAGGCGATGCGTACTCAAAAATGCAGTTACAAGGGGATATTGAAACCTTAAAGTCCTATTATATGGATTTAGGGTTTGCAAAATTTCAGGTTTCTTCTTTTCAGGTCAGTTTATCGACCGATAAAACGCGGGTGTTTACGACCATTAATATAGATGAGGGAGAGCAATATAGCTTATCCGACATTCAGTTTATTGGTGAAACTATTTTGGATAATAAAACACTGCATAAGTTGATGGGAATGCGGGTTGATGGTGTGTTTTCTCGTTCTAAAGTGATTTCAGCAGTGAATTCGATTCGAGATCGTTTGAGTGAAGAGGGTTATGCCTTTGCAGAAGTGAGACCAGAAACTGATTTAGATGATGCGAATAAAACGATTGCATTGCGTTTTCATTTTGAACCTAAAAATAGAGTTTATATTCGACGAATCGTGGTGGAAGGAAATACGCGTACACGCGATTACGTGATACGACGTGAGATGCGTCAATTGGAAAGTGCTCCTTATTCATTGAAGTTGGTTCGTCAGTCTACCTCTCGTTTAACTCGGTTGGGCTTTTTTAAACAGGCTAATATTGAAACAAAACGAGTCAGTGCGGATCAGGTCGACTTGATTGTTAGAGTGGAGGAGCAATCAACGGGTTCTTTTAGTGCGGGTGTTGGGTTCTCTCAACTGGATGGCGTCAGTTTTAATATCGGTATTTCGGAACGAAATTTTATTGGCAGTGGAAATAAATTGGACTTTAGTGTGGCCACCAGTGCGGCACGGAAAACGGCTGATATTGGGTTGACTAATCCGTACTTTACCGATGATGGCGTCAGTTTAGGAGCTGGGTTCTATTTAAGTGAAATTGATGCTAACCAGCTATTGATTGCAGATTTTAGTACCAATAACTTTGGTATTAGAACCTCGTTAGGTTACCCATTGAGTGAAAATGATCGTTTAACTTATGGCTTAAAGCTGGACTCTCAAGAACTGGTCTGTTCTGATACGTTTAATGCCTGTAATGATCATGTTGCGGAATTTGGTCAGAACTCTTCTGCGGCCATCGCCAGTATGGCGTGGAGTCATAACTCCACCAATTCGTTTTACTTTCCCTCAAAAGGGCACAAAACTCGAATTTCAATGGAAAGTGTTGTTCCAGGAACGTCTGATCAGCCATACTATAAATTGTATTTGGATGAGGGGTTGTATTACCCAATAAGTTCTAATCTAACACTGCAACTGAAAGGAAATGTCTCTTATGGTGGTGCATTTGGGAAAATAGATACCTTACCTTTCTATCGGAACTTCTATGCGGGAGGCATTGGTTCGGTGAGAGGCTTTGAGCCTAACTCTTTAGGTGCGAACTATAATGATGCGGATGATGGCACAACACGGCCAAAAGGTGGCGCAGTAAAAGTGGCCACCACGGCCGCAATGGTTTTACCGATTCCTTTTATTGAGGACTCCAGTAATATGCGGATGAGTCTGTTTTTTGATGCGGGTAATATTTTTACCGACTTAGATACCGTGGATGTGGGCGAGTTTCGTTCGTCAATGGGCGTTGGCGTTTCTTGGATTACGCCTGTAGGCCCCTTGTCTTTTAGTTTTGCATGGCCGATTGCTTATGAAAAAACGGATGAACTTCAATCCTTTCAGTTTGTCTTAGGCTCTGGGTTTTAATACTGTTAGGTTGTGTGTTTTATGAGTTTTAACAAACCTGACAAAAGAGTGAATAATCACGGTCTTTTATCCTAATGATGTTTTTTTAGGGTACAATTCTGAAAAGTTGTTTTTTAATAATATGAAAAGTGGAAAAGTTTAATGCAAAAAATTATTAAGACCTATTTGTCCGTTGCGATGATGTTGCTGCTGGCAACTAATGTTTGGGCAGAAACTCCTGTTAAATTAGGCGTTGTGAATGTGGCACTGCTTTTGGAGCAAGCGCCACAGGCTAAAACAGCGGACGCTCGATTGAAAAAAGAGTTTGAACCTCAGCAGGTTGAACTAAAAGGTCTGGCTGGAAAGTTAGAGCAAAAACAGTCTCAATATCAAAAAAATAAAGCGGTGATGAGCGATTCACAGCGAGTGACTAAAGAGCGTGAAATCACGATGTTAACCCGTGAAATTCAACGCCGAAGAAATGATGTACAAGAGCTGTTAAATTTGCGTCGTAATGAAGAGCTAGCCAGCTTACAAAATATTGTGAATGATGCAATTAAAGCCATCGGAGAGCAACAAGCATTTGATTTGATACTGTATGAAGGGATTGCTTATACCAATAGTCGAATTGATGTCACCACTGATGTGTTGTCTCATCTAGAGTCAGTGAGTAAAAAACAGCGTTCAGAATTCAATAAATAGAACTTAGGCCTGAGTTGTGTTATTACGAGATATAGTGAGTCATCTACAGCAGCTAGATGTTAATGTTGATTTAGTTGGTTCGAATTCGGGTGATATTCAGCAAGTTGCAGGGTTGGACTCTGCCAACGCTCAACAAATATCGTTTTTAAACGATAAAAAATACCTTTCAGCGCTTGAAGGAACAAAAGCGGGTGCCGTGATTCTGGAATCAACCTGTCAAGATGGTTGCAAGGTTCCCATGCTGGTGGTTAAAAACCCTTACTATGTGTATGCTTTGGTTGCTCAGCTTTTAAACCCCACAAAAAATACAGGTCAACATCATTTAGATGCCAGTATTGATGAGACGGCACAGCTTGGTTCGGATGTGACGGTCATGGCTCAAGCAGTTATTCAGAAAGAGGTCTCCATTGAGTCGCATTCGGTGATTAGCAGTGGTGCGGTGATTGAAGAGGGGGTCTCGATTGGAAGAAATTGTTTGATTGGCGCCAACGTCGTGATTCGCCATGCGTGCATAATAGGTAATAATGTCATTGTTGAGGCTGGTGCCATTATTGGTGGTGACGGTTTTGGTTGGGCAAATCATGAAGGCAAGTGGGTTAAAATACCTCAAATAGGTCGCGTCGTGATTGGTGACGATGTTTCCATTGGTAACAATGTCTGTATTGATCGTGGTGCCATTGAAGACACCGTGATTGAAGACAATTGTATTATCGACAATATGGTGCATATTGCTCACAATGTTAAAATTGGTCAGGGTTCTGCCATTGCAGGGCAAACAGGGTTTGCGGGCAGTACTACCTTAGGAAAGTATTGCACTGTTGCAGGACAGGTCGGTTTTACGGGGCATATTGCCATTGCAGACAACAGTCATTTTTTAGCAAAAGCAGGCGTGACGCACTCTCTTAAAAAATCAGGAGTCTATGCTGGTTTTCCCGCCATTCCTGTTTCTGATTGGCAAAAAAATAGTATTCGAGCACGCCATCTTGATAAGATGGCGAAGCAAATTAAAGCCTTGCAAAAGCAGGTAGAACAGTTAACGACAAGCTAGGAGGCTGTCCGAGAACTAGAATCGTAACGAAAATCACAGAAACGTTATAAGGTGAGCTTATCAAAAGAGGCGAATAGCACGGCTATTTAACGACTTTGATAAGCTCAGATTATGATGTTTATGGGATTTGCAGTCGACTTTTCGTTCTCGGACAGCCTCCTAGTTCTCTTTAGCTTTTCGTCGTGTTAAAGGGCTTGTCTAAGTGCCTTTAACATGAACAAAATAGATTATATTGGATGAGTTGAACATGATGGAAGTGACTGAAATTTTTGATTATTTACCGCATCGCTACCCATTTTTATTGGTTGATAGGGTGACGGAATTTGAATCAGGCGTCATGTTGAAAGGCTATAAAAATATTACCTTTAATGAACCCCAGTTTACGGGACACTTTCCAAATCACCCTATCATGCCTGGCGTGATGATTTTAGAAGGGATGGCGCAGTGTACGGGAATTTTGGCTTTTCGCAGTCAAGGAGTGAAGCCTGATGGGAGCACCATGTATTATTTGGCAGCGGTTGATAAGTGTCGCTTTAGAAAGCCAGTGGTTCCAGGAGATCGTTTAGATTTTGAAGTGGTTACGTTGGGAAATAAAAGAGGCATTTGGAAATTTACATGCACCGCAAAGGTAGATGGTAAATTGATCGCCTCTGCAGATCTTCTTTGTGCAGAACGAAAGGTATAGTTCTTTGATTCACTCAACGGCTGTGATTGATCCCAGTGCCAAGATTGCCTCTAATGTTAAAATAGGGGCTTTTTGTGTTGTTGGGGCGGATGTTACGATTGGCTCAGGTTCCGTGCTGGAAGCGCATGTGGTGGTTCAAGGGCCAACAGAAATTGGTTTGAATAATCATTTTTTTCCATTTGGTTCGATTGGTGCCGCGCCACAAGATAAAAAATACGATAATGAACCCACTCTCTTAATTATTGGTGACAACAATACCTTTCGAGAAAATGTGACCATTAACCGTGGAACGGCTCAGGATTTAGGTAAAACCGTTATAGGCAGTGATAACTGGATTATGGCGGGTGTTCACATTGCACACGATTGTGTGATTGGCGATCACTGTATTTTAGCGAATGCCACGGCATTAGCAGGCCATGTTACGGTCAATGATTGGGCTATTTTAGGCGGGTACACACTGGTACACCAGTATTGTCATATCGGAGAGCATAGCTTTTGTGGTATGGGCAGTGTTATCAGTCAAGATGTGCCTAATTTTGTGATTGTATCGGGTAATTTAGCGGGGCCTAGAGGCATTAACCTTGAAGGGTTAAAGCGCCGTAATTTTACTCGTAATCAATTAAGTCTGATTAAAAAAGCATATCGCGCTTTGTATCGGACAGGAAACCGTTTTGAAGAGGCGATTAAGGAGCTGGAAGGTTTAAATGATGGCTTTGATACGCTGGGGTCTTTAATTGAGTTTTTAAAGAAATCGGAACGTGGTATTGTCAGATAACCTCTCTTTTTCATCAGAAAAACCTCTTGTGATTGGCATGATAGCAGGGGAGGCATCGGGTGATACGTTGGGGGCGACACTGATTGAAAGCCTTCAGCTTCGTTACCCAAATGCCACCTTTGTTGGAATAGGGGGGGCAAAAATGATCGCCTTGGGGTTTCAGAGCTGGTTTCCGATGGAAAAACTTTCGGTGATGGGCTTCTTTGAAGTGCTCAAGCATCTGTTTGAACTTCTTCGTATTCGTAAATCTATTATTACTCAGTTTTTAGCAATTAAGCCCGATGTGTTTATTGGAATTGATGCGCCTGATTTTAACTTTAAAGTTGAAGCGGAGTTAAAAAAAAATAACATTACCACCGTACATTATGTAGGCCCTTCTGTTTGGGCATGGCGAGAAAAACGACTGGAAAAAATACGCGATTCAGTGGATGGCGTGCTGGTTTTATTTCCGTTTGAGCCACCTTATTATCATCGTTATGATATCCCTGTTAAATTTGTCGGTCACCCTCTAGCCAATCAATTTCCTGACGTGCCTGATACTGCCACGGCACGAGCACTTTTTAATATTGAACCGTTGGCGGCTGTTACCGCCATCTTGCCAGGGTCACGAATGAGTGAGATCAATCGTATGGCGGATGTGTATATTCAAAGTGCTAAATTGCTGGCGGACATTTATCCTAAGATGCAATTTTTGATTCCTTGCATACACAATAAAGCAAAAGAACGGATTCAAGAGGCGGTTAATCAGTTTGGTAAAGGGCTTAATATTCGTTTGGTTGATGGGCAGTCTCGTCAAGTGCTGGAAGCGTGTGATCAAGCATTGGTCACTTCAGGAACGGCGACGCTTGAGTGTGCATTAATGAAAAAACCGTTAGTACTCGCGATTAAAGTGCACCCTATTTCTTATTGGATGATGAAGCGTTTGGCAACGACTCAATGGATTGGTTTACCGAATATTTTGGCCAATCAATCGCTTGTTTCAGAATTGATTCAAGACCAAGCTACGCCACATAAAATTGCGATTCAAATGGGGCGGTTAATCATGGACACGCAATTAAGAACCAAGCAGATTAAAGCGTTTGAAGCGCAGTATACTTCACTAAGGCAAAATGCATCCGAATTGGCGGTTGATGCCATTGAAGAGTGGGCGGGCTTAAAGGATAAACACATTGCAAAGTGATCTGTTTTTAGGAAATTCAACGGCTGAGTTTTTCTCTTTAACAGGGGAGACAGTCGGGGTCGATGAAGTGGGACGTGGTCCGTTAATTGGAGACGTCGTTGCAGCAGCCGTTATTTTACCCGTTGGGTGCAAGCTGCCATTAAAAGATTCTAAAAAACTATCCGAATCAAAAAGAAACGCCTTGTCAGAGGCGATTAAAGAGCAGGCCATTGCGTACGCCATTGCGGTGGCAACACCCGCAGAGATTGATGAGCTGAATATTTTACAAGCAACGATGCTTGCTATGCAACGGGCTGTTCTTGAGCTGGTTGAAAAACAGCATAAAATATCTTTAGTCTACGTGGATGGAAACCGTTGTCCTCAAATTCCATTGCCTTGTCAGTCGGTGGTGAAGGGGGATGATAAAGTGATGGAGATTAGTGCCGCCTCTATTTTAGCAAAGGTCTATCGTGATCAGCAGATGTTTGAACTGCATAAACAATATCCTGAATATGGATTTGATCAACATAAGGGCTATCCAACGGTAAAGCATCTCTTAGCAATTCAGCAACATGGGTTAATAGAGGGATACCGAACCTCTTTTAAGCCCGTCAGAAAAATGCTCGATTAATTTTTCTCCCCCCCCCTTTTATTTTTTTCTGAAGTTTCTAAATAGGAGCCGTATTTTTAAGTTAGAATTAAAAAGCATTTTTGTATAAGTGGCCTTTTGTTTACTGTAAGGGCTTCTTGGGTCTTTTTAAATGGTTAGGGTGGGCGACAGGTATGAGTACGACTTTAGAACAAGTTGAAAAAACAGCGCAGTTAAGCAAAAACAATCAAATGAGCTTGATGATTTTTCAAGTGCAATTCCCCAAGCCTGATTACGAACCTCCTTACTATGGCATGAATGTTTTTAAGGTGCGTGAAGTGTTAGAAGGGCGCTCTTACGATGTTGCGCCTATGCCCGATCACAACCCTTTAGTGGAAGGGATGATTGAACTTCGCGGTGTGTATTTACCCGTGATTGACCTGCCTAAATGGATGTCATTTGATATGACAGAGGAGGAGCGGGAAAAGTCGATTATTATTGTGGCCGATTTTAGTAATAATTTTATTGGGTTAAGGGTTTCACACATCCATGGCGTTGAGGAGAAAAATTGGTCGGATATTCACCCCGCAGGCAATTACAATGTGGATGTCAACTCCAATCAAATTGTGAATCATACCTATCTAGAAAACAGTGAAACACTCTGTTTTATTTTGGATATTGAAAAGCTATTAATAGAAGCGATGCCAGCGGTAGCTGAGAAAATTTTTGCATCAGCTAAAGCGGTTGAGAGCACCGATATTCACTTTGGTGAAGCGATGTATCAGAAGACGATACTGTTTGCAGAAGACAGTAAGTCGATTCAAAAATACATGGGAATGGTTTTTTCTCAGCTTGGCTTGAAATATAAAGGATTTGATGATGGTAAGCAGTTACTGGACTATATTGATGAGTTGGAATCGTTAGAGGGTATTTCAATGGTGTTCACCGATCTTGAAATGCCTGTGGCATCGGGACATACGGTGATTAAAACGCTGAAAGCAAGCCCTAGAACCAGCGGTTTGGCCATTATTGTTCATACCTCGATGACCAGTGAGAATAACAGTCGTGAAGTGCTGGGCATGGGGGCTGATTATTTTATTGGGAAAGTCGATACGGATTTAATTATCGAAACCATTCAAAAAGTAGAAGGCAGTTATGTTGAACCGTCTATTGAGGCGATGGCTTAGAGCGAAATCTGATATATAAAATATAGACATAAAAAAAGGCACCTGATCAGGGTGCCTTTTTGGTTATTGCAACCAGTCTAAATTTTAACGTTGACGCGCTTTGAATTTAGGGTTGGTTTTGCAGATAACATAGACTTTGCCACGACGTTTAACAATTTGGCAGTCTTTGTGACGTGTTTTAGCTGATTTTAATGAAGATAAAATTTTCATGGGATATATCCGTTTTTTTAAAGGGTCGAATATTTAAAAACTAATTCGACTTAAGTTCAAATTTGAAGTGGCGCATTATAGACCCTTATATGGACGTTGTCTAGTTTGTCCATTGATTAAATACCAAACATTCATTCGTCTCATTTTTAGACTGCTTTTAAATGACTTCTTTCAAGCTTCCTTAACGTATAACCCAAATCCTTATATAGAAACATGAATCTAGCGCAACCCTTTGAAAAACCTAGCATCTTAAAATATTTCGCCGAACCTCTGGGTGCGATGGCATATTTTAAAACCCTAGGTTTTCCAAATACTTACACTATTTTTCACGTTTCTATGTAAGGATTTGGGTATAATATTTGCATTTTTATCTTTCCTTTAAAGAGTATTTTAAACGTGTCTTTAACGTCAACGAAAATCAGTGAGTCAACTGCCAAGAAAGTGCCTAAGCGCCTGTTAGGGATTGAAAATGTCATGGGTGAAGAAGGAACGCTTTCAGAAGAGGTTGAAGGGTATCATGCTCGAGCACCTCAGATTGAAATGGCCCATGACATTGAAAGGTTGATTGTTCAGGAGGGAACCTTACTGGCTGAAGCGGGAACAGGAACTGGAAAGACCTTTGCATATTTAGTACCCGCATTACTGTCGGGTAAAACCGTGATGGTTTCTACGGCAACCAAAACCTTGCAAGAGCAGTTGGTTCAAAAAGATCTGCCGATTCTTTTTAAGGCGTGTGGCCTGAAAGGTAAAGCTCAAATCTTAAAGGGACGAGATAATTATGTCTGCCCTCAGCGTTTGGAAATAACGGAGACGGCGGAGCAGCACAGTCGTGCGGATTGGAAAAAATTGGCTCGGATTCGTGATTGGGTTGAAAATGAGACGCAATCGGGTGACAAATCTGAATTGGAAGCGGTGAGTGAAGAGGATCCTATTTGGCGTAAAGTGTGTGCTCGTTTAGAGTTTTGTCAGGCGGCTGATTGCAATGCTGAGTCGGGGTGTTTTTACCCAAAGGCAAAACAAAAAGCCGCTGAAGCACAAGTTTTAGTGGTGAATCATCATCTTTTTTGTGCCGATTTATCCTTGAGGGAACAGGGGTTTGGGGAGCTGTTGCCTAATATGGAGGTGTATGTTTTTGATGAAGCACACAGACTGCCTGATATTGCGGCTCAGTTTTTAGGCTTTTCCATTACTCGCAGCCAATTGGATGAGTTGACTCGAGATATTAAGCAGGCACAAAAATTAGAGTCGCCCGAGTCGGTTGAATTGGTTGATCAAGCAACTCATTTGGCCGAGCAAATTAAGTTGTTAAATGAGTCATTAGGAAAGTGGGATAAACGCTGGACTTGGCAACAACTGGAAAAAGAAGCGGCTTTTCAATTAGTGGCAAAACGGTTTATGGATTGCTTATCACGATTGATTGAGAGTCTGAAGTCGGTTGCGGAGCGTGGAAAGCAAATTACAGCGGTTTATAAACGAGCAAAGGACTTTGAAGCGCAGTTTAAAGAGTGGATGAATGCCAAAGCCGAAAATAAGATTCGCTGGATAGAGTCCTCTCAAGCGCGGTTTAAATTGAATTTAACACCGTTAAGTGTGGCCGCTCCTTTTAGTCGTCAAAGAGAAGCGATTGCGGGTGCATGGCTATTTACTTCTGCCACGTTAAGTGTGCGTGGCAAGTTTGATTATTTTGCGAATCGACTTGGATTGGGTGAGGCAGAGACAAGTCTTTGGTCAAGCCCTTTTGATTATCAAAAGCAAGGGGTTATCTATCACCCTATTGGCCTACCTGAGCCAAGAGATGAACAGTATATTAAAGTGTGTTTACGAGCCGCGTGGCCACTGCTTAAGGCCAGTAACGGTCATGCGTTTATTCTGTTTACCAGTCATCGTGCTATGCAGGAGGCGAAAGCCATTCTGGAGCAACATTGGGAGGGAACACTTTTGGTTCAAGGCGAGTTGCCTAAGTTGGTTTTATTACAGCGTTTTAAAGAAGCGGAACAAGCCATATTGCTAGGTACCAGTAGTTTCTGGGAAGGCGTGGATGTAAAAGGAGAGGCTTTGAAGCTGGTGATTATTGATCGAATTCCTTTTGCCCCACCAGATGATCCGATTGTGCAAGCCAGAGAAGCGTATTTAAAAGAGAAAGGATTAAATGGCTTTGTTCATTTTCAGTTGCCTGAAGCGGTGATAGCGATGAAGCAGGGTGCGGGTCGTTTGATTCGAGATGCCAGTGATCGTGGTGTATTAATGTTGTGCGACCCACGGTTATCTTCGAAGGGGTATGGTACAACCATTAGAGAAAGTTTACCTGATTTTCCGTGGGTTTATTGTGCCGAAGAAGCCATAGAAAAACTTAATTTTTTGGAAAAAGATGATGAATAATTATTCAATATTAGCGGTAGAAACCTCTACCCTTGCTTGCTCAGTGGCTCTCACGGTGAAAGGTCAAATGTATCAACGGTATGAACACCTGCCTCAAAAACATGCGCTTCGATTGTTAGAAATGGTGGATGAAGTACTGGGTGAAGCCAAAATAAAAGGCTCAGAGGTTGATGTGTTGGCTTATGGAGAAGGTCCAGGGGCTTTTACAGGGGTTCGTATTGCAGCGGGTGTGGTGCAGGGCTTATCATTAGGGTGGGATAAGCCTGTGATTGGTGTCTCATCGTTAGAGGCGATGGCTGAGCGTGTATTAAGCGAAATGGTTACATCCAATAAAATCTCTAATTTGGTTGAAATTCCATGGTGTGCTTTAATGGATGCACGAATGAAAGAAGTTTATATTCAATCGGGTTCATTTAATGTGAATACTAAGGCGTGGAAGGCATCAGAGGTCTGTTTAGTCTCACCTGAAGAGGCCAGAGCGCGGCTTGAATCGCTAAAAGCCAATTGTATTGGTTTAGGTGATGTTGTGACGGAGTACCCCTGTTTAACACAACGGTTTTCAACGTGGGTTGATACACAGCCTTCTGCAATGGCGGTTGTGCAGCTTGTACAGCGAATGGATTTAGAGTGTGAGTCAGCTTATCAGCCACTTGCTTTGCCTGTATATTTAAGAAACCATGTGGCGGATACGATTCAAGAGAGGCTGGAAAATCGCTTGAAAAAGCATAGGGGTTAGCTTAAAAACCCATGGTTGATTAAAAATTAAACAGGGCTGGATAAGGCTAGGATATTACACTGTTTTTTGAGTTTAACAGGGCATTACACACACTTTTATCCACAAGAATTGTGCATAACTGATTGGAGGTTACATCATGGTAAATTATCAACGAATTTTAATCACTACGGATTTTTCTGAGCAAAGCATCTGTGCCTTAAAAAGGGCGCAAGTCATGGCGGAACAGTGGCAAGCAAAATTGGAATTGTTGCATGTTGTCGATATTCCTATCTATCCTGTGTTAGAGGATGTGGCGATTATGGGGATGCCTTCACTCTGGGATGAGGATTTGGCCAAAACGCTATTAGAAACGTCAGAGAAACGATTGAGTGGTATCGCTAAACAACATGGTGTTGCTGATTTTATGACTATTTCAGGCAATCCGAGTGATGAAATTATTACGATAGCGAAAGTGAATAAAGTGGACTTGATTGTGATGGGGTTTCATGGCCTTTCAGGATTTAAAAAACTGATTGGTTCAACCACGCATTCCGTCATCAATGATGCACCTTGTGATGTACTTGCGGTGAAACAGGAAGTCAAAAAATGAGTCAGATAAGGGGGGGGGCAAGGTGAGTTGAGATTGCCCCCCCTTTATCATTAACTTAAACGTTATTTAGAGTGCTGGTAGTAGGTGTTATTAAGATAGTCCGCCAGCTCTTCTATTTCATCATCAAATAAGCCAATGCCTAAATTGTCATTACAAAAACGGATGCTTTTAATGAGCTTAGGAAAAGAGTCTGTTTTGGTTGGATTGTAAGGTTTTTCGGCATGACACCTCATGCAGTTATTGTCATCATGAAGGACTTTTCCTGGATGGGGTTCTGCCATGACAGCTTGTGGTATGAGTGCTTGGCTAAAGATGGCCATTGAGAGAGAGAGCGTTTTGAACGGTATTTTTTTCATGGTTTGTACCCTTTAAAAGATGTGAAGGAGTGAACCTTCTTGTTTTCAATTCTACGCACTTTATATAGAAAAACGAAATTAAAAAAAGTAGTGCAGTAACAGAGCTTGTTTATTTCAGCTCAAATCCCAAATTTTTAAAACAGAAATAAATGAAGAAATAGGAGAGTAAAGAGTGAGTGAGCTAACTTATATTAAGGGTAAAGACGACTGTTTGGAAAGGTCGATTGCCAATATGCAACGCATTTTAAAAGAGGCTGGTTTTGATATTGTAGAAGCTTCTTGGTTAAACCCAGTAACCAACGTGTTTTCATTACACATTTACGATGCTCGTTGCCCTGGGTTATTTACCAATGGCAAAGGAACCAGTCGTAAATCAACGCTTGCGAGCGCACTCGGAGAGTATTTAGAGCGATTATCGACCAACTACTTCTTTTCAGACTACTGGCTTGAATCGAAGCCAGATGAAGCGCAGGGGTCTTGGTTGTATTATCCGACGGAAAAATCGTTTTCAGAAGCCACATTTAAAACGTGTTTAACGAAGGATTTATGGGATTTTTATGATGAGAGCAGTGAAATCGAGTTTTGTGATTTATTGAGCTTTAATGACTCTCAAAATGAAGTGAGATCCATTGCGATGCAACAGGTTTCTAACGGAGAAACAGCTTACTTTCCTATGAACTTATTTAGTAACTTATATGCGAGTAATGGCCTGTCGGCTGGAAACACCGCCGCAGAAGCTCAGGTACAAGGGTTGTCTGAAATTTTTGAGCGTTGGGTTAAAAATAAAATCATGCGGGAAAATATCTGTTTGCCAGAAGTACCTGATGAAATTGTTCAACTGTACCCTGATGTTGTGCAAGCGATGAAATCGCTTAATAAAGAGGGCATTGCATTGTCTATACGAGATGCATCACTGGGGGGGCAATTTCCAGTAATTAATGTCACCTTATTTGAGCAAAAAACGGGGCTTTGTTTTGCGTCGTTTGGTGCGCACCCTATGTTTGAAGTTGCTTTAGAGCGAACACTGACCGAGTCGTTACAAGGGCGAGAATTGGGTAATTTGGATGGCTTTCAGATGCCTGTCTTTGATACCTTTGTGGTGGCAGAAGATGAGAATTTAGAAAACCACTTTATTGATTCAAGTGGTTTGATTCATGGCCATTTTATTTCAGATAATTATGACCATGCGTTTGTTCATTGGGATTTCTCGGGTAGCACAGAAGAGCAGTGGACACAGCTTTGTGATAAGGTCGCAGAGCAAGGGTGTTCTGTTTATGTTGCAAACTATAATCACTATGACTTTGAAGCGTGTCGTATTGTGGTGCCGGGTATGTCAGAAATTTACCCAAACAGCGAGTTGATTGAGAGCAATCAAAATACAGGACGTATTTTGCGTGAATCCTTATTGGATTTAGATCAAACCAGTGATTTTTTAGGGTTGGCTAATTTGATGGATGAATTGGGCTTAAGTGATCACCAAGGTGTGGCGTCCCTCATTGGTTTAATGCCCGATCCCAAAAGTTTTTGGGCAGAGCTTAAAGTGGTTGAGTTAAAGTTCTGGTGTTATTTAGCGGCACAATCTCATGAAAATGCGCTTGAAATGGTTCAGGATGCACTGTGCTTTATGTCTCCTAACAATCCGTGGTTATTGGCTTATCGTGCGTTGCAATATGGACTTGAAATGCAGCTGAGTGGCGAGATAAATACTTATGCCATGGCGTGCTTATTTGGACAAGAAGTGAGTGAGCAGGCTTGGTTAAATATCAGTGGTGATCAAGCGTTGTGGGGAGAAGCGATTGGCTTGGATATTTTCAAGTCCAGTGGGCGACACCAAGCGTTGCTCGATATATATCAGCAAACACGTGCGGTAAAAGCAGAAAAAATGAAGGGATAGCTTAAACAGAGACCTTCTAAAAGAAAAAAGAAGGTCTCAACTTTATGTTTATTTACGGTTTAAAAATCGTAGATAAGGGTCAAGTTTGTTTGAGTGTCTGTCTTTTTAATGCTGGCCGTAGCAGGGTTATCATTATATCGATATTTATAACTTGCTTTGACATTCATATTGTCCGCCACTTTTACTTTAAAGCCCGTATTGGCTTCAAGTTTGGTTCGGTCACTGCCTGCCAAGAGAAGGGCATCTTGAGAAAAGGTCACCATCTCATTGATTTTATGATTGAAATCAAGCTTTAATCGACCAATTGTTTGATCGGTCGTCTTGCCGCCAGCCGCACTGGTTAAGGTGGTGGATTGGAAACCCAGTCCAATTTCAGCTGTTAGCGTCGTGCTATCTGTGTGGTAGAGTCGTTTACCTAAACCTAAAGAAAGTGTGGCATCTAGGTCAATTTCTTCAAAACGACTGTTCTCAAATTGTCCCCCTATAAAACTATAATAGCTGCGATTTTCGTCATAAAATTGATTTCGTTGTAGATCAAGAAAATAACGTTCTTGTGTTTGAACATCGTTTTCAGATTTGTAATTGACCTCAAGGATGGACTTTAATTCACTGCTGATTTGATTGTAATTCATCTTGATGGCACCAATTGCACTGGTTGTTGTCGTGTTTCCTGTGCTGCTGCTGTAGCCTGCTTCGCCACTGCCTGAAAATCCTAGTTCAGGATCGGCGGCAAGAGATGAGAGAGGGATGAGCGTCATGCCAATAAAAGCGAAGGCATTGATTGAACGAGTTGAAAGCATAGTATTTACCTTTTTAATGAAATGGTTACTTCGGTAATTTTACTTACCTTTGTTTTTATTCAGAGGCATCTTACCGTAATTTAATGTAAATACAAATGTAGACCTATTTTAGAGATACTTATTCAAGCGTTTGGAGTCATTTTTTTAAAGGGTAAGAAAAAATGATGATTCGATGCATGGAATCGGGCAATTTGATAGAATACTCCACTAAATATTGCTATATTAAACCTAAATCCTTACATAGAAACGTGAAAAATAGTGTAAGTATTTGGGTTAAATCCTTACGATAAGAAGATGGAAATACCATGAAGCTTGATTTTTTAGACTTTGAACAACCCATTGCAGAATTAGAAGCAAAAATTGATGAATTACGTCATTTAGATGGTGGAGAGGTTAATTTGGTGCAAGAGATTGCGGCATTAGAAGATAAGCGTAAGAACTTAACGGAATCAACGTTTAAAAAATTAACCGATGTCCAAATTGCTAAATTATCGCGTCACCCACAGCGTCCTTATGCGTTGGATTATATTCCAGAGATATTTACAGACTTTAAAGAGTTGCATGGCGATCGTGCTTTTGCCGATGATGAAGCGATTGTGGCTGGATTGGCTCGTTTAGATGGTCAGCCAGTGATGTTGATTACGCAAGAAAAAGGGCGCGATACCAAAGAGAAAATTCGTCGTAATTTTGGGATGCCGCGCCCAGAAGGCTACCGTAAAGCATTGCGATTAATGAAAATGGCGGAGCGTTTTGGCTTGCCTATCATCACCTTTATTGATACACCAGGCGCGTACCCTGGTATTAATGCCGAAGAGCGTGGACAAAGTGAAGCCATTGCCCGAAACCTGATTGAGATGGCGGAATTAAAAGTACCGGTTGTTTGTACCGTAATTGGTGAAGGCGGTTCGGGTGGTGCATTGGCTATTGGTGTGGGGGATGTGATGATGATGATGGAGTATTCAACTTATTCCGTCATCTCGCCAGAAGGTTGTGCGTCTATCTTATGGAAAAACGCAGCCAATGCCGCCGATGCCGCTCAAGCATTGGGCATTACCGCCACACGCTTAAAATCTCTAGGATTGATTGACGGTATTATTCCTGAGCCTCTTGGTGGAGCACATCGAAACTATCAAGAAGCAGCAAGTAACTTAAAAAGTGCCTTGATTGCACAATTGGATCAGCTTAAAGATAAGCCCATTGATGAGTTGCTTGAGTCTCGTTATCAGCGTTATATGGCTTATGGTAACTTTGAAGGTTAGTACGAAGGGTTCGTCGAGTGGTGTCTCCTTCTAATTTTCCTGAAAACTTAACTTATTTTTCTGACGCCTTAAACGTATTTGAACGCCAAACGGCTCATTTTTCTCAAATTTGTGTTGCTTACAGTGGCGGGTTGGATTCCACCGTTTTATTGCACTTACTCTCTCAGTCGCCTCAGCTAAAAGGGCGGCTTATGGCACATCATGTTAATCACGATTTACAAGAAAATGCATCAGAGTGGGTTAAGCACTGTGATGAATTTTGCCTTAATCTAAATATTCCATTTCAATCAAGCAAGCTTCAATGGCCATCTGTTAAACGTGAAGGCGTGGAATCGGTTGCTCGAAAATTACGTTATCAAGCCTTAACAAAGGGATGTTGTCTTGATACCAATGTATTGGTAACAGGGCATCATCAGCGAGATCAAGCAGAGACGCTCTTATTAAACTTAGTTCGAGGTGCTGGTGTATCGGGTTTGGCTGCGATGCCATCTATAAAAGCACTGTCTACCAAAACGGGAAGCGCACAACACTACCGTCCATTGTTGCACATTCCTTATTTAAAACTAAAAGCGTACGCTGAACATTTTCATTTAACCTGGGTGGAAGATCCCAGTAATGTGTTGACTTGTTATCGACGTAATGCCATGCGTCAAGAGGTATTACCTGCGTTAAGCCAGTACTGGCCGGAGGTTGAAAAAACCTTAGCTCGAACAGCCGACCACATGTCAGAAGCGCATACCTTATTGAATCGAATGGCAAAACAGACGTTAGAGCCAATAACAGGGAAAGCCTTCTATTTTGATTTTGAGCAGGTTGTACATCTTGATTGGTTAGAGCAGAAAAATGCATTGCGTTACTGGTTACTTCAACAGTTTAATCTAACGCTGTCAGCAAGGCATTATAAGTGGATAAAAGAGGTGTTGTCTCAGCAAGCAGAGAGCCGAAACAGCGCATTTTCTTATCGACTGAAACAAGGTGAGCTTCGGTTTTATCATAAGCGTCTTTATTGCTTAAAAAACAACTTGTTACCTTATTTATTTGATGTTGATTTTAGTATAAATATTTTGGGTGAAGGTCAGCGCTTAGCGTTACATTTGCATGACGATGTTATTAAAACCGCTCCCTTTCCTTTGATGGCATCTGAACGCTATTACGATTGGCACATTGAAGCCGATTTAGTGTCTCAAGTACCAGATATGAAAGTGAGAAATATATCCAAAGAAGACGACTTAAACCGTAAAAAATTAAAGTCTTTTTTTCAAAAAAATAATATTCCAGCTTGGGAGCGACCCTATTGGCCAGTATTAAGTTTCGATGGTGTTGTTGTCGCTGTTTTAGGGTGTTTTTCATGCGTTAAAAGGTTGGGAAAATACGATGCTGAACAGAGGGGGGGGGAGAAAAAATCTCAACCTGTTGTTTTGTTGTCTGTTTCTCAGCACGAGTGCTATCGTATTATGACAGGAGGTAAGCCCAAATCCTTAGATAGAAATGTGAAAAATAGTGTAAGCATTTTGGGTAAACAATTACATTGCTGAAAATGGGCTTTTCGTCTATAATTCTTTTCCATTCTGATTACCCGAAACCTTCGGTTTCTAACCCTTTAAAAGTGTGCTAAATGACTAAATTTATTTTTGTAACAGGTGGTGTGGTTTCTTCGCTAGGCAAAGGCATCGCCTCTGCTTCTTTGGGCGCTTTGCTTGAGGCTCGTGGCCAAAAAGTAAGTATGCTTAAAATGGATCCCTATATCAATGTAGATCCCGGAACAATGAGTCCGCTTCAACACGGTGAAGTTTTTGTAACCGATGATGGGGCAGAAACGGATTTAGACTTAGGACATTATGAGCGTTTTGTTCAACGTCACTTTACCCGACGTAACAGCTTCTCGACAGGTCAAGTGTACGAAACCGTTATTCGTAATGAGCGTCGTGGTGACTATTTAGGAGGAACCGTTCAGGTCATTCCACACATTACCGATGAAATTAAAAACCGAATTCAAGCAGCCGCAGCAGGATATGACGTGGTCATGGTTGAAGTGGGCGGTACCGTGGGCGATATTGAATCACTGCCTTTTTTAGAAGCCATTCGTCAACTGAGCCTTGAAGTGGGTCGTGACCGTTCTTTGTTTATGCACCTCACACTATTACCTTATATTGCGGCCGCTGGTGAGGTAAAAACCAAACCAACACAGCACTCGGTTAAAGAGTTACGCTCCATTGGGATTCAACCCGATATTTTAATTTGTCGTTCAGAAATGGCGCTAGGAGCCAGTGAAAAACGTAAAATTGCCCTGTTTACCAATGTCGAAGAAAAAGCCGTTATTAACGCATTAGATGCGAAGACCATCTACTCCGTGCCAAGAATGCTACACGAACAAGGGTTAGATGACCTTGTTATGAAGCGGTTAAATATCGAAAACAGATCATTAGATTTAAGTGATTGGGATGCCGTTGTTCATGCGCAGTTAAATCCACAAAAATCCGTTGAAATTGCGATGGTCGGTAAATATGTCGATTTAACCGAAGCCTATAAATCACTGATTGAATCATTAATTCATGCAGGGATTCACACCAATACCCGCGTGAACATCGACTACATTGATTCAGAATTATTAGAAGAGTCAGGGTTATCGGTTCTTAAAGATAAAGATGCGATTCTCGTGCCAGGTGGTTTTGGTGAACGGGGTGTTGAGGGTAAAATTTTGGCGGTTCAATTTGCACGAGAGAACAAAATTCCTTATTTGGGAATCTGTTTGGGTATGCAAATGGCCGTCGTTGAGTTTGCTCGTCATGTCGCGGGTCTAAAAGAAGCACACAGCAGTGAATTGAATCCAAATACACCGTATCCCGTCGTGGCCTTAATTACCGAGTGGACCGATGAAAATGGTCAGAAGATTCAACGTGACGAGACGGCCGATTTAGGCGGAACCATGCGATTAGGTGGACAAAATTGTGTTCTAACAGAAGACTCAAAAATTTACCAAGCCTATGGTGAGACCGTGATTCGAGAACGCCATCGACACCGTTACGAAGTAAACGATGGTTACGTTGCTAAGCTGGAAGAGGCTGGGCTTATCTTTACAGGTCGTTCAGAAGACGGAAGCCTTGTCGAAACCATTGAAGTGGCCGATCATCCTTGGTTTGTTGCATGTCAATTTCACCCCGAATTTACATCCACACCACGTAATGGTCACCCGTTATTTACCGCATTTGTTCAAGCCGCAAACGCATATAAAAAGAACTAAGGAATATTGAAAATGAAATTATGTGGATTTGACGTTGGAATCGACCAACCGTTGTTTTTAATAGCAGGGCCTTGTGTCATCGAGTCTGAAAAAATGGCGATGGACACCGCAGAAAAACTAAAAGAACTGACCGATACGGTAGGCATTCCTTTTATCTATAAATCCTCTTACGACAAAGCCAATCGCTCTTCAACCGCAAGTTTTAGAGGCTTAGGTGTTGAAGAGGGATTACGTATTTTACAAAAAGTAAAAGACGAAATCGGCGTTCCCGTATTAACCGACGTGCATGAAGACTCACCGCTGGATGAAGTGGCATCCGTGGTCGATGTCATGCAAACCCCTGCTTTTTTAGTGCGTCAAACCAACTTTATTCAAAATGTTTGCCGTCAAGGTATTCCCGTCAATATCAAAAAAGGTCAATTTCAAGCACCTTGGGATATGGATCAAGTGGTAGCCAAAGCACGTGAAGTAGGCAATGAACATATCATGGTGTGTGATCGCGGCACCTCATTTGGTTATAACACATTAGTATCAGACATGCGTGGATTGGCATCCATGCGTCACACGGGGTGTCCCGTCGTGTTTGATGCCACGCACTCAGTGCAACAACCGGGCGGGCAGGGAACTACCTCAGGCGGACAAAGAGAAATGGTACCCGTCTTAGCCCGTGCAGCGATTGCCGCAGGGGTTTCGGGCGTATTTATGGAAACCCATCCAAACCCAGAAAAAGCATTAAGTGATGGCCCGAATATGTGGCCATTAGGGCAATTAAAGCCCTTGTTAGAAACCATGAAAGCACTGGACGATTTAGTGAAACAGCATGGCTTTATTGAAAGTAATCTACTGGATTAGCTTTGTAAATACATAAGTTGTCATCTTAGCGTCATAATTTCATAGTAAAATACGACACTGTAAAAAATTATATATAAGCAATAGGAAATAAAAAGAATGTCATTGATTAAAGATATTAAAGCTCGTGAAGTAATTGATTCTCGTGGTAACCCAACAGTGGAAGCCGATGTTATTTTAGAAGATGGCTCTTTTGGTCGTGGCATTTCTCCATCAGGCGCGTCAACTGGAGCGCGTGAAGCCATTGAACTTCGTGACGGAGATAAATCACGTTACGGTGGTAAAGG